>OLRY01000427.1_pt1 | contig 55667 bp, 69 predicted proteins | sample 1672541 | NCBI WGS metagenome assembly OLRY01 (sample SAMEA3136697, study PRJEB25190) | human gut metagenome | biome: human gut; feature: human-associated habitat; material: faeces | place: Austria | collected 2013 | reverse complement strand
AGCAGCAAGCCCACGAAGTCCGCACACAGGGCTGGCGCGATCCGATGTCGGTGACACTGGGAGAGTGGTATGAATACTGGCTGGAGACTTACATGAAAGATACCGTTAAACAGTCCACCTATGCCAGCTACCGCAGTTACTTAAACAAACACTTTTGTGTGCTGGGGAAAATCCTGCTCAAGAAACTTGAACCACACACCTTGCAGGTGGATTGAGTGCTAAATCCGACAACGTACCGCCTTTCGGTAGGCGGTACGTTTTTTCTTGTAGGGACGTGAGATTATAGGCGATTGTAATTTTGAAGAAATCGTCTGGTTCATCCCACACCGTAACAGAATTTACGAACAGGTCAATGAGTTGCCTACGAAAATCTTCATCCTCAATATCCCCGTCCTTGAACTGGTTCAGCCAGTAAATCACCTGTTCCCTGTCAAGATACGCAACGCCTTTTTCCTCTTTCTTGAGTTCCCCTTCAAGAACCTTCTTTTCCTTTTCCAACTCTACCATCCGCTTCACAAGCGTTTCAGGGGCAAGACCGCCCTCAATAGCCTTGGTAATATTCTCAAGGGACAGTTTGGTTTCATGAAGTCTGCCACGAATGGCGGGAATATCCGTGGTGGTTTCCACTTCATATGTGTTGGTCTGAATGGCAACCGTGGCAATTTCCTCAATCCGTTCAGGTGTAAGAAGGGACAGAGCGTCACGCACAACAATATCCTCTATAAAGTCTTTCCGCAGGTTTCGCTTGTGGCAGTCTTTATGGAGGTTTTTCTTCCCATAGCACTCATAATAGGAATATTCGTTGGTATTGCAATTCCCGTTCATTTTGGAACCACAATGACCGCAGTAGAGTTTCCCCGAAAGAAGGTATATGTGCTTTGCCTTAAACTGTCCTGGGGCTTTGCCTACGGTTTTCAGGCGGGCTTGTACCAGATTGAAAGTCTTACGGTCAATGAGAGCAGGTATAGCGTCCTCTGCCCGGTAGTCATGAAACTGGTATACACCAATGTATTTCTCATTGCGGAAAATCTTGCTGAAAGAACTCTTGCCGAAGCGTGTACCCTTGGAAGTTTTGTACCCCTTGGCATTGAAGGTACGACATATATCGGCAACGCTATGACCTTCTGCATACATTTCAAATGCTTCCCGGACAATAGGAGCGGTTTCTTCATCTATGACCAGTTTCTTACCTTCTGTCTTATATCCCAGAGGGATTTGCCCGCCTATGGAATTATGCTTGTAGGCTGACTCCCGTAAACCACGATGGATTTTCTGGGAGAGTTCCGCACTGTAAAACTCTGCCATACCTTCAAGGACGGACTCAAGAATGATACCTTCCGGGTCATTGCTGATATTCTCTGTGGCTGATATAAGCTGTACTCCGTTCTTCCTCAAACGGTATTTGTAGGTAGCGCTGTCGTACCGGGAACGTGCAAACCTGTCCAGCTTGTAGACGATTACGGCATCAAAATTTCCTCTTTCAGAGTCTTTAATCATCTTGAGGAAGTACACACGTTTTTCAATGTCCTTGCTGGCTGATGTTGCCCGGTCAGTATAAACCTCTACTACTCTGATATTGTGGCGGTTGCAAAACTCCCGGCATACACGAAGCTGGCCTTCAATGGATTGTTCGGTTTGATTGCTGCTGGAATATCTGGCGTAGATGCAGGCATTTTTCACTTCTTCATACATGGTTCTTCCTCCATTCGGCAAGGCTGATTACCCGGCACTTACAGTTTCCCCTTTCTCCGTATCCATTCTGCGGGTTTCCTGAATAAGGGTAGACTCTACCATCGTGCGTCCCTCTTTGTCTAAAGCACGGTACTTGAGGATTAAGCGCACTTCCTCTGCGGATAGAGTAAGAGTTTGGCTATCCAGTGTGGCAAGGCTGGACTGTTTCAGTTCATCCGTACCCCGCAGATAGTCAGGCGATACACCGAAGTATTCTGAAAGTTTGAGCAGGGTTTCCATATCCGGGGCTATTCCCTTATCAGCCCAGTATTTCTTCTGGTTCTTGCCGATGTGCAAAGTAGTCCAAACCTCTTTCCAGGTTAGCTTACGTTCCTTGAGCAGTCCTTCTAAACGCTCCGAAAATCCCATGAAATTACCTCCTTAAAAAATCCCTATAAATTTTTTCAGAATAGGGCTTGACAATCCCTATCGTAGGGATTATAATGGGGACTGTAAACGAAAGTTGTTTGCAAGGGCGCAAAACACCCGCCCGCTGGGGCGGTAGTTTTTGCCCAGTGGGTTTTCAATGCTATATGGGTGTCGCATATCTATTATAAGCATTGAACACCCTCTTGTCAACTATTGTTTATAAGAATTTTGAGAAAGGAGGGAACCGCCGTGGAGGAACTTGACGCTATTCGTGAACGGATTAAGAAGCACCGCCTTTCGTTCGTCTGGCTTATCTTCCAGTTGGGTCAGAGGGGTATTGCAACGGACAAGACCGAAGTGAGTTCTATCTTTGCCGGGACTCGCAAGGGTGCAAAAGCAGACTCCATCATCCAGGCAACCATTACCATTCTGGATGATTACGAACAGGGTAAAGTGTTCGTCCACGATGACTGAATTAGCCCGGTTACTGGAAGAAAAACCTATCTGTACCATTCTTGCGAAGAAGGTTCAGGACTACTTCAAGGATGAAAAGCACAAGCGTGAGTTTGAGGAATGGTACAGGAAGAAGTACGGCAAAGAGTACGAATGGAGGTAGGTGTTATGGTATGAAGCAATCAACCGTGAATAGGACGGTGGGCGGTCACTTTGAAGAAGAACTGTGTGAAAGGCTTGCCGAACGTGGCTGGTGGGCGCATAACATGGCGCAGAACCAGGTTGGTCAACCCGCAGATGTGATAGCGGTCAAAAACAACATTGCTGTCTTGATTGATTGCAAGGTGTGTGCAAATAACCGCTTTTCCCTCTCCCGGATTGAGTGTAACCAGGAAGGAGCCATGACCGTTTGGGAAGCCAGAGGGAACGCCTATTGCTACTTTGCAATGAAGCTGGCAAACGGTGACATTTACATGGTAAGTTTCGATGACCTGTCCCTACGGCAACTCTACGGTGAGGGCAGTATCACGGAAAAGGAGTTCCCTATGTATCATTCCTTTGACCAGTGGGTGAAGTTCATGGAGGAAGCGGGATGTTGATTGAAGTTGGAAGCAATTTGAAAATCACTGACCCGTCCCCTGAAATCATGACGTGGTGCAAGGAAAATCTGGTACTGACGAACCCGGATTATCAGAAGAAAGTGCGTATGCACTTGTGGGTGGGCAATACCCCCAAACAACTGCTGTTATACAGCATAAACGGCAATGACCTCATTCTTCCCTTTGGGTGCTTGCGTTCGCTCCTGCCATTTCTGGATGGGGATGTACGGAAGCTGTTCAAGACTCCGAAGAAGGTAGACTTTGGCGGCAAGGTTCCGCTGTATGACTACCAGGAAGAAGCTGTGGGGGCAATGCTGATTAACCACTATGGTATCCTGCAATCCCCCGCAGGAAGCGGAAAGACCCAGATGGGCATAGCCCTGGCCTGCGCCCTTGGCATTAAGACCTTATGGCTGACCCATACGAAAGACCTGTTGACCCAGAGCAAAGCCAGAGCAGAACAGTACGTTGACCCTACCCGGCTGGGAACCATTACGGAGGGCAAGGTGAACATCGGTGAAACGATGACCTTTGCCACTATCCAGACCATGTGCAAGGTGGACTTGGAGCAATACCGGGATGAATGGGACTGCATCATTGTGGATGAATGTCACCGTGTAAGCGGTACACCCACGGCGGTCACCCAGTTCAGTAAGGTTCTCAATTCTCTGCGGGCAAGGCATAAGTACGGGCTATCGGCAACGGTTCACCGGGCAGACGGGCTTATCAAGGCTACATACGCCATGATTGGCGAAGTGGTATGGACGGTTCCAGACAAGGCCGTGGAGTCCAGAGTGATGAAGGTTGACGTGGTTCCTCAAGGTACAGGGGTGGCGTTGAACCCGTGCTTCCTGAACAGTGATGGTACGGTAAATTACGCAAAGATGATAACATACCTTACCGAACAGGAAGAACGAAACCAACTCATTCTGCATGACCTGACAGAGAACCGTGACCATTACAATCTGGTGTTGTCTGAACGGGTAGACCATTTGAAGTATCTCTACTCTATGCTGCCCCCGGTGCTGAAAAGGCAGGCGGCGGTCATTGATGGAAAGATGACCACTAAAGCCCTGAAAGCAGAGCGGGAACAGGCTATTGAGGATATGAGAACCGGGGATAAGCGGTATCTGTTCGCAACCTATTCCCTGGCGAAGGAAGGTCTGGACATTCCCCGTCTGGATAGGCTGTATTTGACCACACCACAAAAGGATTACGCCGTTATAGTACAGAGCGTAGGCCGTGTGGCAAGAACCTTTGAGGGCAAGCAGCAGCCCCTTGTATATGACTATGTGGACTCTATCAAGTCCTTACTCAAGTCCTACAAGAAACGCTGTGCCATTTACCGAAAGAGCGGATGCAAAATCCGTGAATGATTATGAAAATAAGGAGGACTTTACAATGAAGTTGTTCAGAACTATGGAAACCGCCGCTGATAACGGCTATATGGTGGGTGATGTTATCGCCTTTACCCTGACCGATGGTGAGGAAGTGGAAGCCCTGGCGGTCAAGCAGGAGCAGGACGGCATGATTTTCTGTCTGGTGGATTGCCTGAACCAGGAGTATTCCATGAATGAGGAAAATAGCAACCGTGGCGGCTATGAAGCTACCGACCTGCGGGTGAAGCTGAATGGTGAAATCCTTGACCGCTTCCCGGCTGACATTCGTGAGAAGATGGTTGCCTTTGCCAACGGGGACTACCTGCGTCTGCCCACTGAAAAAGAGATTTTCGGATGTAACGAATACGGCAAGGCCGAACCTGACGATGTGCAGCAGTGGGAGCCGATGAAGCAGCGCAAGAACCGCATTGCGTTCCAGGGCAAGGGAACTGACCGCTGGGAATGGTACTGGTTGCAGAACGCCCATAAGCGGTACGCTGCCTATTTTGCCGATGTCTACGGCAACGGCGTTGCGCACTTCGGCAACGCTTCCTACGCTTACGGTGTGCGTCCCGCTTTCAAAATCATCCATCCTTAATCACACCCCTTTATGGGGTGTGAAGATGAAGGAGGACGCACCCATGTTGAATGTACTATCACTATTCAGTGGGATAGGGGCATTTGAAAAGGCACTGGAAAATCTGGGTATCTCCTACAATCTGGTTGGCTACTGTGAGATTGACAAGTATGCAAGCAAGGCGTATTCACTCATTCACGGAGTCCCGGAGAGCATGAACTACGGAGATATTACAAAGATTGATGAAACCCAGTTGCCGAAGAACCTTGACCTTCTTACATACGGCTTTCCGTGTCAGGACATTTCCATTGCTGGGGCAAAAAGAGGGCTGATAGATGAAGAAGGGCAAAAAACCAGAAGCGGTCTATTCTTTGACGCACTCCGCATTATCGAAGCTACGAAGCCCAAAATTGCTGTTGCGGAGAACGTGAAGCACCTGACCAGTAAAAGTATGAAACCTGTTTTCGATATTGTCTTATCCAGTCTTGAGGAAGCGGGATACAACAACTACTGGCAAGTGATGAACTGTGCGGATTATGAAATACCGCAGAGCCGGGAAAGGGTTCTGATTGTGTCTATTCGTAAGGACGTAGACGATGGAAGGTTTGCTTTCCCTGCCCCTGTACCATTGACAACGTGCATGAATGATTTTCTGGATGAAGATGTACCTGAACGGTTCTATCTTTCAGAAGAAAAGACCCGAAGTGTCATAGTCCACAACGCTGCCCACGCAGGGCAGATATGTGACAGGGGGGGGGGATATGCAATACTCTCCTGTCACGGGACTACAAAGACCCAAAAGTGGTGATTTGCAAAATGGAAATTGAGCAAATTGCAGATTTACACCACTATGGGAACGACCAGATGAACCGTGTCTATTCACCGTCTGGCCTGTGTCCAACCCTGAAAACGGTATCTGGGGGGGACGTGAGGTGAAGGTATATGACGGTGAGAGATACAGGAACCTTACCCCAAAAGAATATTTTCGGCTGATGGGCTTTACGGATGCGGATGTGGAACTGCTGGAACTGAACGGCATTTCTAAAACGCAACTGTATAAGATGGCTGGTAACTCTATCCCGGTAAAAATGCTGGAATATCTGTTCAAGCAGCTTTATCCGCAGAACAAGGTTGCCGCCCTCAAGATGCAAGTCCTGGCCTTGCTGGGAGAAAGGAGCGCATTATGACGAAACCCAGAGAACCCGTCTGGGGGGGGGGAGTAGCGTATGAGAAAAGACCCTCTGAATACCCCTCTGACTGATGAAGAACAGAAGTTCGCAACCGATAACCATTATCTGGTATTCAAGTACCTGCGGCTTAGAAAATTGCCGCCTGATGAATGGTATGATGTGGTTATCTTCCGCTACTTGCGGTCTGTCAAGCGGTGGTTCGCATACCCGGAACTGCATGAACACAACTTTGAAATCATTGCCTTTTACGCTATGCGTTCGGCAATCGGTCATGAGTTGGATAAGCAGAAACGGAGGGTGCAGGCCGTCAGCCTGAACGAAGTGATACCAGGCACAAACGGGGTGACCTATATGGAAATGGTCACCGACAACAATCTCGGTTACATCTTTTAAGCATAAAATCTTCAATGCTTATCATGAAAGAAAGGAGGTTAGAACCAATGAAGAAGTATATTGTGTGTTTCAGCGGTGGTCATTCATCGGCTGTGGCGGCAATCGAAACCGTTCGGAAGTATGGAAAAGAACAGGTTGTTCTACTGAACCATGATATTTCTCCCCATGTGGAACACCCGGATATAAAACGGTTCAAACAAGAGGTAGCAGACTACCTGGGCTTGAGTATCACTTACGCAAATATGCCCGGATGGGAAAGCACCCCTCCGCTGGCAGTGGCAATAAAGAATAAGGCGTTCAAGGCTTATAACAGTCCTGCCTTTTGTACTGCCCGGTTGAAAACCGAACCGTTTTATCAGTGGTTAGAGAAAAACGGAAACAAGGGTGACGCTGTGGTTTACGGCTTTGACCCGGAAGAAACCAACCGCATGAATAGACGCACTGATATTATGCGGGCTATGGGATATGAAGCGGTGTTCCCCCTTGCGGACTGGGAAAGAACAATCCACGCCACGGAGGAAGTTGGCATAGCACGTCCTATCACCTATCAGACCTATAAACACGCAAACTGTATTGGCTGTTTGAAAGCAGGAAAGCAACACAGGTATTGTGTGTTTTGCCTACGTCCCGATATATGGGAAGAAGCAAAAACGGCAGAGGAAGAAATCGGGTATAGCATTATTAAGGGAGTGTTTTTGAAAGACCTGGAACCTAAGTTTATAGAGATGCGGGACAGGTTAAAAATCACTCCTACTGATAAAACGAACAGTGCAAGGTTCTGGGCTGATGTTCGTAAGGCTATTCCCGAAGATGACGTTGAACTTCCCTGTGACTGTACGTTTTAGAAGGGAGGTAATAAGTATTGACGAATAACACATTCATTTTTGACTGTGAGGTTTTCGCTCATGACTGGTTGTTTGTGTTCAAGGAACTGGCAACCGGACAGTACACCGTCATTCACAACGACAATGATGCAGTGATGGCTTTTATGGAGCAAGACCCCTTCCTGGGAGGGTTCAACAACAAGCATTACGACAACCACATTCTCAAGGCTGTCATGGTTGGGGCTGACCCAGAAACCATCAAGAAGGTCAACGATGCAATCATCTTGGAGGAAATCAACGGCTGGGATATTCCTTTTCTGCGGGAATACAGAGTGTTTTTCAGCAGTTTTGACCTCATGGATGACTGCCAGATGGGCTTGTCCCTGAAAGCGATTGAAGCCCACTTGGGTATCCCGATTGAGGAAACGGAGGTTGACTTCAACATTGACCGTCCGCTGACCCCAGAAGAACTTGCCCGTACCATCAAGTATTGCAAGTACGATGTGGACGCAACCGAAAAGCTGTTCCATTTGCGGGAAGCGTACCTCAAGAACAAGGCTACGCTGGGCAGGGCAAGAGGGCTGGACGAACGGCAGGCCATGTACATGACCAACGCAAAGCTGACCTCTGTGTATCTGAAAGCGGTCAAGCCTGATAAGCCCTGGACAGATGAACGGGAGTATGAGTACCCGGATAAGCTGTTGCGTGAGTACATTCCCCAAGAGGTTTTTGATTTCTTTGACCGTATGCACGACATGAGCATACCTTCCGATGAACTGTTCAGCAGTAAGTTGGAACTGATGGTTGGTGAATGTCCGTGTACCATTGCCTACGGAGGTATCCACGGGGCTATCCCCACTTACGTAGAGGAAGCTACGGAAACCCGCTCCATCCGCAACAAGGACGTGGCAAGCTACTACCCACACCTGATGACGCTTCCCTTGTCAGAGGGCAGGCAGTACGGCTTTTGCAGCAGGAACATCCCGTCCCCGCAGGTGTTTGTGGACACTCTTGAGGACAGGGTTAAGGCTAAAAGAGCCGGGGACAAGGCCACTGACAAAGCCCTGAAACTGGTTTTGAACACCACCTATGGCGCTATGCTCAACGGCAAGAACGGTGAAGCGTTCAATGACCTCTATGACCCCCTTATGGGGCGGTCAGTGTGCATTACTGGGCAACTGCTTCTTCTGGAACTGTCCATGCACCTTATCCGGGAGTGTCCTACCCTTAAAATCATCCAGCTTAATACGGATGGTATCATGGTGAGCCTTGACAATACGGACGAACCGAAGTGGCAGGAGATTACCCAGGAGTGGCAGGACAGAACCGGGTTTGAACTGGAAGAAGATTTCATCCAGAAGATTGTCCAGAAGGACGTGAACAACTACGTAGAAGTCCCGGTTGGCGGCGGTGAGCCGAAGGTAAAGGGTGGTCAGCTTGTCAGGGGCATCCCTCCCCAGGGCGCTTTCAACATCAACAACAACGCTGTGGTGGTGGCAAGGGCTATCAAGGAGTTCTTTGTGAACGGTACGCCCCCAGAAGAAACCATTGCGGCAAGCACAAACATTCTGGACTTCCAACTGGTGGCAAAGGCTGGCGGTAAATACTCTGGCTGCTATCACTTGGTGAATGGTGAGGAAGTTACCGTCCAGAAGGTGAACCGGGTTTACGCCACTGCGGATAAAACCTGTGGGACTGTCTACAAGACCCACGCTGCCACGGGCAGAAGCGCAAAGGTAGCTGGCCTGCCCACACACTGCGTCATTGATAACAACAATCAACTGTCTATCGAAGTGGTAGACCGTAAGTGGTATGTGAAACTGGCGCAGAAGTACATCAATGACTTTCTTGGGGTGAAAACGCCCCGGAAAAATACCAGACGGATTAACTCTCTCAAGAAGAAATCCCTGGCGCTATTCGATTAAAGGAGGATAAAAATTATGAGATTCTGTGATGTTCAGGACGCTTTGATGGCTGGCAAGAAGGTCAAGCTGTCCAACTGGAAAAACGCCTACTGGTACTACGACCAGGAGCGTGAGGAAATCATGAACCACTTTGAGGATGCGGAGTCCAACCAGGACGTTCCTACCGCTGCCCTGTTCCCCCGTGACCTGGTGTGGGTTATGAAAGACAACTGGGAAATCGTGGACGATGACCCGCAGAAGGTTCCCGCCGAAACCTATTCCTTTGGGGACGCTATGAACTTCCTCAAGGGAGGTAAAAAGGTAGCCCGTAAGGGGTGGAACGGCAAGAATATGTTCCTGTTCCTGGCAACGGACATTGAGTTCCATACGCAAGCTGACCTGTCCTGCGTGAGCAACTTGGAAGGTGACCTGACGCTGCCCGCTGTCGTGATGAAAACCGCCGATGACCATTTCTGTGTGGGCTGGCTTGCTTCCCAGACCGATATGCTGTCCGATGACTGGTACACCGTGGAGTAAAGGAGGAAAAAGCAATGGCTAATATCTACGAAGGAATGAATGTCCGTCAGAAGCTGGCAAAAGCCCGTCTGTATTTCCTGAACCAGAAGGTCAAGAAGTCTGGCAAGAACATGAGCCTTGAGTTCAACTATTTTGAGTTGGAGGACATTGTGCCGCCCGCCCTCCGCATTTTCGCCCGTGTTGGCCTTGTTTCGTTCACCCAGTTTGACGGTGAAAAGGCTACCATGACCGTCTGCAACACGGACAATCCGCAGGAAGAAGGTCTGGTGTTTGTCGCTCCGTACCGTGAGGTTGAGCAGATTGTGAGCAACAAGGGCAAGGTGGTCACCAACGTCATGCAGGCGCTTGGTTCCTCCATTACTTACCTGCGCCGCTACCTCTGGATGATGGTTCTGGACATTACCGAACCTGACGATGTGGACGCTACCCTGGGAACGGAAACCACGGATGACACGGAGAATGGTGAGTTTGCGGAGGAAGCCGCCGCTGCCACTCCTGCGAAGAAGGAGAAGAAAGCCCCTGCTACCGTGGCAGAACGTGAGGAAGCGAAGAAGGAGTTGACCGGGGCTGACGGCGCTGCGGATGAAAAGCAGGTTGCCGAACTCAAGAGCCTGTGCAAGGAACTCATGGAGAAGGACGAAACCCAGGAAGATTTTGTCCAGCAGATTGCCATGAAAACCGATGGGTTCACCAAAATCACTGCTTCTGCCTGCGCCGCCCTGTGCCAGAACCTTGAGGAAATCATTGCCCAGTACGGGGAGTAAGGAGAAGTAACAATGGGCGAAAAAGACCAGGAAATTCAATGTCTGCATGATGAAAACAGAGCATTGAGCGCCCATATCCGGGAATTGCAGGCTATCAATGAAAAGCTGGAAATCAGCTTGCGTGAAAAGTCTGATAGCCTTGCTTCCCTGGAAAAAGGTATTCTGTGCTTGATTAGAGGGGCAGGAGGGATTTGATATGACAGACAACGTGAACCACCCTTCCCACTATGAAACTGGGAACTTTGAGTGTATTGACGTGATGGTGGAAACCCAGGGTGAGGAAGCCACTAAAAACTTCTGCGTGTGCAACGCCCTCAAGTATATCTACCGTCACAAGAGGAAGAACGGCATTGAGGATATTCAGAAAGCTATCTGGTATCTGAATAAGGCTGTGGAACTGGACGGGAGGTTAAACCCTCCCGTAGAAAGGAAGGATTGACATGAGAAAGCTGAAACGCAGTGTCGCACGACACAATATGCTCCGTGCCGGGTTTACCCGCCTGAACAAGAAGGGTGCTGACGGCAAGAGCGCCTTTGCCCGCCACTGGCGGCAGTACGTGTAAGGAGGGCAAGGGTATGAAGTGGAATGACGATTGTACGATTACCATTACGCCGCCTGCCCGTCCTAAGAAATGCACGGGTACACGCTTTGCGGCGATTATGGGCTTGAACGCCTGGACTACCCCGTTCAATGCCTGGTGTGCTATCACCCGCACGTATGAGGAACCCTTTGAGGATACCATCTATACCCTGGCTGGTAAAGCCATTGAGCCGAAGCAGGCAGAGTACATGAGGGAGAAATACTTCTGGAAGAAGCTGGTTACGCCTACCGATGTGTACGGTGAGGATTACTTCAAGAAAACCTGGGGTGATTTCTTCAAGGACGAACCGATTTTCGGTGGAATGTGGGACTACTTGTTCGTGGACAAGAACGGCAAGCCTACTACCGTGATGGAAATGAAAACCACCAAACGTGCGGAGGACTGGCTTGAGGACGTGCCTGAATACTACGCTTTGCAGGCTGCGCTTTACGCCTATCTGTTGGGTGTGGATGATGTGATTATGGTCTGTACCATTCTGGGTGATAAGGACTATGACCACCCGGAGAAGTTCACTGTCACCCCGGAGAACACCTTTGAGCGGGCTTTCAAGGTTTCTGAACGCTACCCGCAGATGGCAAAGACCATCAAGAAGGTGGAAAGATGGTGGAAGAAGCACGTAGAGGGCGGCATTTCTCCGAAGTATGACGAGAAAAAGGATGCTGACATTCTCAAGGTACTCCGTGCCAATTCCCTGTCCCCGGACAGCGACCTTGACGCTATGATTGCCGAAGCAGAGCAGTTGCAGGCGAAAATCGACAAGGTGAATGAGGGCATTGCCGATGATGAAAAGCGGCTGAAAACCCTCAAAGACCTTATCAAGGAAGTCTGCATGGGTCAGTTCCGGGACGGTGACAAGCAGGTTATCATCCAGGGCAAGCAGTATGAGTGGGTGACCGCCCGCAGTACGTCCCTCAAGGTGGATGAAGCCAAAATGAAGCAGGATGGTGTGTTGGACAAGTACAAGACGAAGGAAACCGTCACGTACCGTCTGACCCAAAAAGAAAAGAAGGAGTAAAGCCCCTATGTATATTAACCCGTTCTTTTACGGAGTGTTCGTCACTCTGTTTGTAGAAATGGCGGTCACGAACCTGGTAGTGATTTCCCGGTACGTGATTTCCAAAAAGAGGAAAGCAATTAAAGGAGGAAAATACAATGGCTAAAATTGGTTTGACGGAAGGTTTCTCCCTCATTCCGAAGGGAACGCACGTGTTCCAGATTGTCAAGGTCAACTATAAGGAGGACTTTGGCAAGATGGAGATTACCATGCAGACTGTCACGGGGCAGAAGCACGTGGAACGCTTTTCCCTGCTGAACAAGGATGGAGAGCCGAACGAAGGTGGCCTGAACGCTTTCAGCTACTTTGCGAAGGTAGCGCTCAACGACTTCTCTCTGACGGAGATTGACCATGAGGATTTGGTTGGTCATTTCATCCGCTGTGAGGTTGACCATGAGGAAGTTGAGAGCAACCGTACTCCCGGCAAGATGCTCAAGTTCGTGCGTCTGGGCGATAAGGAAGCGGCTGACGGCTTTGACGAAGTTCCCGCTGCCCCCGCTCCTGCCCAGACGAAGAAGGAACCTGCTGCGAAGTCCGCTCCTGCGGCGCAGGCGGGTAAGACCAGCGGCAAGAAGCGGTTCGACCTGGACAGTATCTTGGGATAATCCCATGACGTAAGCTGCGGAGAGGGCGAAGCATAGCTTCAAACTCTCCAATGCTTATTTCATCAAATTTAATGATTTAAGGATGGAGGAACATGAAATGAAACTGCTGATTGCAATTCTTCTGCTTCTCCTGTTCTTTGCGGTGGTGCTTTTGCTGGGCTTTGTGGCTGGCGTGGTAGCCGCCGTGCAGATGAAGGAGGTTATGAAACATGAACGGTAAAGAGTATCAGGATTTGGCTATTCGCACGTGCAGTATTCCCTATGACCAAAAGGAAGATATGCTGCGTCATGCTGTGTTTGGCCTGACTTCCGAAGCGGGCGAAGTTGCGGGCATTATGCAGAAGGTCTACCAGGGACACCCGTTCGACAAGGAACATATCAAAAAAGAACTGGGCGATTGCCTGTGGATGATTGCCGAAGCGTGTTTTGCGCTGGACTTCACAATGGATGAAGTCATGCAGCTTAACATTGATAAGCTGAAAGCCCGTTACCCGGAGGGCTTTACGGCAGAACGGTCTTTGCACCGTAAAGCGGGTGACGTGTGATGAACTATCACAATATTACCCATGATGACATGAACAACGGTGACGGCCTGCGGGTAGTCCTCTGGGTAGCAGGGTGTGAACACCACTGTAAGGACTGCCAGAACCCCGTGACATGGAACCCGGCTGACGGTATCCCCTTTGGCTTGCAGGACAGGGAAGAACTCTACCAGGAGTTGAGGAAGGACTACATTGCCGGGATTACATTCTCTGGCGGTGACCCGCTTCACCCGAACAACCGGGCAGAGGTTGACAACCTTATGCGGGAGGTCAAGCAAGATTTCCCGGACAAGACCATCTGGGTCTATACGGGCTATACCTGGGAAGAAATCATGCAGCAGCACGATTTAACCCGACTGATGGAGTCCGTGGACGTGCTGGTGGACGGCAGATTCGTAACCGAACTGAAAGATGTGACTTACCCCTGGGCGGGAAGTACAAACCAGCGGGTCATTGACGTAAGCCAAACACTCAAAGAAGGGAGGATTATTCTGCATGAAAGTCATTAAGAAAGACGGAACGCTGGAAGCCTTTGACGGTCAGAAAATCGTGAACGCCGTCACAAAGTCCGCTTCCCGTGTGATGGTGACGCTGACCGATAAGCAGTTCGATGATATTGTAGCGGCGGTTGTCCGCATGATTGAGGACAAAGGGCTTGAGGAAATCCCGGTCAGTGAAATGCACAATATCATGGAGCAGGTTCTTGAGGACTTCAACCCGAAGGTTGCGAAGTCCTATAAAGACTACCGCAACTACAAGAAAGATTTTGTCCATCTGATGGATGAAGTTTACATCAAAAGCCAGTCCATCCGTTTTATCGGAGATAAGGAGAACGCAAACACGGACTCTGCCCTGGTAGCAACCAAACGCTGCCTGATTTTCAATGAACTTAACAAGCGGCTGTACAGGCGGTTCTTTATGACAAAGGACGAGTTGCAGGCTTGCAAGGAAGGATATATCTACATCCATGACCAGTCTGCCCGCCTGGATACCATCAACTGCTGCCTGTGTGACGTGGGCGCTGTTATGCAGGGCGGGTTTGAAATGGGCAATGTCTGGTACAACGAGCCGAAAACTCTTGACACGGCCTTTGACGTGCTGGGTGATATTATCCTGGCTACCGCTTCTCAACAGTACGGCGGTTTCACCGTCCCGGAGGTTGATAAAATCCTTTCCCCGTATGCGGAGAAGTCCTACAAGAAGTACCTGCTTGAGCATAGTGAAATCACGGGCAATCCCTACTTCAATGAGGAAGCGGACGCTTGGGCTATGAAGAAGGTGGAGCGGGACTTTGAACAGGGGTTCCAGGGCATTGAAATGAAGCTGAACACCGTGGGCAGTTCCCGTGGTGATTATCCCTTTATCACGATGACCTTTGGCCTTGCCGTTGACCCGTTCGGTAAAATGGCAAGCAAGACCTTCCTGCGGGTTCATATGAACGGGCAGGGTAAACCGGGTAACAAGAAGCCCGTCCTGTTCCCGAAGCTGGTATTCCTCTATGACGAACACCTTCATGGTGAGGGTGGCGTGAATGAGGATGTGTTTGAAGCGGGTATCCAGTGCAGCGCAAAGACCATGTACCCGGATTGGCTGTCTCTGACGGGTGATGGCTATGTAGCGTCTATGTACAAGAAGTACAAGCGGGTGGTTTCTCCTATGGGTTGCCGTGCTTTCCTCTCTCCCTGGTTTGAGCGTGGCGGTATGACCCCGGCTGACGATGATGACAAGCCCGTATTCGTGGGGCGCTTCAATGTGGGTGCTGTCAGTCTGCATCTGCCTATGATACTGGCAAAGGCCAGACAGGAGAACCGGGACTTCTATGAAGTGCTGGATTACTACCTGGAAATGATTAGGGGTATCCACAAGCGCACCTATGATTATTTGGGAGAAATGCGGGCAAGCGTCAACCCCATTCAGTTCTGCGAAGGTGGTTTGTACGGCGGTCACCTGAAACCGAACGAGAAAATCAAACCCCTGCTGAAACCCATGACCGCTTCCTTTGGCATTACTGCCTTGAACGAATTGCAGGAACTCTACAACGGAAAGTCCATTGCGGAGGACGGGCAGTTCGCCCTTGAAGTCATGGAGCATATCAACCAGAAGGTCAATGAGTATAAGCGGGCTGACGGGTGGCTGTACGCTATTTATGGAACCCCTGCGGAAAGCCTTTGCGGGTTGCAGGTTGAGCAGTTCCGCAAGAAATACGGCATTATTGAGAACGTCAGTGACCGCCCGTATGTGAGCAATTCCTTCCACTGTCATGTAACGGAGGACTTAACCCCCATTCAGAAACAGGACTTGGAAGGGCGGTTCTGGGATTTGTGCAATGGCGGGAAAATCCAGTATGTGCGTTACCCCGTGGACTACAACATCGAAGCTGTGAGAACTCTTGTACGCAGAGCAATGACGAAGGGGTTCTATGAGGGTGTGAACCTTTCCCTGGCCTACTGTGATGACTGCGGACACCAGCAGCTTGAAATGGATGTTTGCCCGGTCTGCGGCAGTACGAACCTGACGAAGATTGACCGCATGAACGGCTACCTTTCGTACAGCAGGGTACACGGGGATACCCGGCTGAACGCTGCGAAGATGGCTGAAATCGCAGAAAGGAAATCCATGTGATGTATCCTGACGCATTATGCAAAGCCGTCATTGTCAAAGCGGCAGAGGACTATTTCAATCTGCTTGCTGGTTTCATCCCCCCCCCGTAACGATTGCAATACCAGTGAGATAGAAGCCTTTTTCCACTCCGACCTTTACGGCCTGATGACAGGTGTGAGTGGTGACTACCTCATGAGAAAGATTAAGGAGGAAGCAGCTAAAATGGTGCTGGAATATACCGTATCGAAAGAGAAAGGCAGTAGCCAGTATTACGTGTGCCGTGTCGGTGAGGAAAAGACCCCGCTGACCCGGCGCTACACCACGAAAAAGAAAGCCCTGCATAAGGCGGCAGAAATGCAGGGAATTGAGTACAAGCTGTACATGAGTATCCGCAGAAGGGACGGTGTGAAGTGTGATTAAGATTGACGGAACTAATACTTACGGGTGGGAAGCCGCTGTCCGTGGCATGAGAAACCCCATGAACTCCTGGGCGAAGTCTGATAGTCACTATTGCTGGGAGCCGCAGTATCCGGGCGGCGGGTGCTTTGGCTGTGAACTGAATAGTGACCATAATTGCCGGGTGGATAAGTATGTTGTGGGAGCCGCAGACCTTGACCTGATGAAGCGCCTGATTAAGTCCGGGACTGACCATAGTAAGTTCCTGCGGATGATTGGCGTGACCTGCGACCTGACCGCCCCGCTGTATTGGTGGAAGGAGTACGACACCTATAAGGTAGGTACGGTGGCGAATAGCTGTTCGACCATGCACAAAATCCATGCGAAGAAATTTGAGAGAGAAGATTTTTCCACTGACCATCTTATTCCCCGCATGAAGGAAGTGCTGGATGTAACCATTGCCAACCTGAACGCTTGCCGGGGCAACTTCCTGGAAACCCAGGACAAGAAATGGTGGTGGCAGATGATACAGCTTCTTCCCACCAGTTACAACCAGAAGCGCACGGTGCAACTGAATTACGCTGTGCTGCGGAACATCTATCATTCCCGCAAGAACCACAAGCTGGATGAATGGCATGACTTCTGCCACTGGATTGAGGGCTTGCCGTATAGCGAACTGATTACCACGTAAAGGAGTGTGTGGGAACGATGGATTATTCCAGAATACCAGAAGAATTGAAAAATTTGAAGCAGTGGGTGTGTGCCTGGGATACGTCCAAAATTCCCATGAAGCCTTTTGAGCGAAAAGCCGCTTCCTCTACCACCCCTGACACCTGGGGAACCTTTGACCAGGCAAAGGCGGCGGTAGAGGGCGGTACTTATGACCATCTGGGGTTTGTGTTTGCGGACAATGGACTGGTGGGTATTGATATTGACGCTGGGTTTGACGATGGCCTGATGACCCCGCTGTGTGCCGATATTATGAAAGCCTGCCAGTCCTATACCGAAAAGTCCAGAAGCGGACGTGGGGTTCACATTTTCCTGCGTGGCAATCTCCCCTTCACGGGAAGAAATAACCTTGCAGGGGTGGAGATTTACAAGGCAAGGCGGTTCTTCATTATGACGGGTAAAGTGCTTATCTTCCCGGAAATCATTGAGAACCAGAAAGCCATTGACTATGTGGTTGAGAAATACTTCCCGGAAGCCGAACGCAAAAGCGGCGGCAAGTCCTCTCTGGTTCAGAAAATCTATTCGCCTGTGTTCCGTAAGCCAGAAAAGGGAAAAGTCTTTGTACGACCTGAATACCCGGAAATTATATCAGGTGGCAGAAATCTTTCCCTGACTTCCCTTGCGGGAGCCATGCACAATACCGGGTACAGTAAGCAGGAAATCTACAAGGAACTCTGTTATGTCAACCAGCGGGCTTGTAAGCCCCCGCTGCCTGACCGGGAATTGCGGACGATATGTGAAAGCGTGACACGATATAGGAGGTAACAGGCATGGCACGTACACTTTACCTGCCTGACGGGTTTATGGAACTTGTCTTTGGTGACCCGGAAGGGACATTGCAGAAAATCATCTATGAGCGCCTTGGACGGGACTGTGAAGAACTATACACGGAAATCCTTGCAGACCTGCGGGAAGAACTGACAGGCGTGGATGATTACGAAAAGGTAGCTGACGGCTACCGGGGTATGGCAGTGGATACGATGAAGGACCTTCATGAAGTTCTCATGCAACCCCGGCTGAACAGAAAGCGGCTGGAAGCTATCTATGAAAACCTGAACAGAAATTTGTGAGGAAGGAGGGAGCCAAAATGCCTGATGAATTGAAACCTTGCCCGTTTTGTGGAGGAAAAGCAAAAATTGAAGAATATGCTATGGGGCATAAAGGCAACGGGACGTTCACTGCTTCATATAAATGCGGGTGTGACAAATGCAAAATTTATTTTGCACACAACTCCGAATTTACCCTTGAGCATGGTCAACCGAAGTTCATATGCAATGGTTATGAAACAGTAAAAGAAATGTGGAATAGGAGGGCTGACAATGGCTGATGAACTGTTTCAACTCTCCAACGGGCGCTACATTACATCCGAAGAAATCAGCAGAAAGATGTTCTACATTAAGTCCGTTCACCCGGAACTGCCCTATCAAGAGAACTCTACGGGCTATTCCTGGGATGAAGCGGGCATGGCTGATTTATTCAGTGAGTGCTACGCCCAGGATACCCGCTTCTGCCCGGAAGCAAAGTCCTGGTACACCTATGAGGACGGCAAGTGGCAGAAGGACGTGGGTTCTCTGCTGGTGGCGGCAAAGATTAAGGAGTTTGTGCGGCTGATGGCGCTGTATTGCGGAGAAATCCCGGATGAAGAAAAGCGCAAGCAGTACATGGGCTTTGTGGCAAAGATGGGTGACCGCCGCTTCCGTGACCGCATGATGAAAGACGCTGCGGACTGCATGAGGATTGAAGCGGAAAAGTTTGACACTCACCCGTATCTGGTCAACTGCAAGAACGGAACCTATGACCTGGAAAGCATGACCTTCCGGGAACATAAATGGGATGACTTCTTGACCATGCAGACGAACTTTGAATACAGTTTGCAGGAAATACGCTGTGACCGCTGGGAGAAGTTCATTCAGGAAGTCACGCAGAACGACACGGACAAGGCCGACTACTTACAACGGGCGCTGGGCTATTCCATCCTGGGAACTGGCAAGGAAGAATGTATGTTTATCCTTCACGGCAAGACCACCAGAAACGGAAAGTCTACGATGCTGGACGCTATTCAACATTTGCTGGGCGATTACTCTACCGTTGCCCCCGTGGAACTCATTTGCAGGGCAGAAAGGCAGAAGAACGCAGAAGCGGCAAACCCTGTGCTGGCAAAGCTGAAAGGCCGTAGGTTCGTTACCATGTCGGAGTCTGACACGGCGGGTAAACTGGATGAAGCGACCATCAAGCAGTACACTGGCGGCGAAGATATTACCGCACGGGAACTGTACCAGAGCGCTATCACGTTCAAACCCCAGTTTACAATGTGGTTGTCCTGTAATGACCTGCCCGCCGTAAAGGACAAGAGCCTGTTTGCATCTGACCGTGTGCGGGTGATTGAGTTCAACCGTCACTTCACGGACGCAGAACAGGACAAGGGCTTGAAGGATTACTTTGAAAGCCCGGAAGCCATGCGGGGTATCTTCACTTGGCTGGTGGCTGGGTACTTCAAGTATCGCCGCTTTGGTCTGCAAATGTCCGACCCGATGAAAGCCGTGGTCAAGCAATATGAGAAGGACAATGACCTTGTATTGCAGTTCCTTGAAGAACGCTGCCAGAAGGTTGCAGAAGGGAACACACGGGCAAAGACCCTCTACGACAACTATAAAATCTGGTGCAAAAGCAATGGTTACTACGTTTGCAGCATGAAGAAGTTCAACGCAGAACTGACGGCGCACCCCGAATGGTACGCAGAAAAGTCTATTGTCAGCGGTGTTGCCGTGTACCGGGGCATTGGAATGAAAGAAAATTAGGTGGGTTTGTAGGGTAAAATAGCATTTTGCTATAATTTCTTCTTAGTACGCGCGTATCTATAAAAACTTATAGTAAAACGCTGAAATACCCTACTATCCCCTACAAATTGCAGAAGGAGGAAACGACAATGGAAAGCTATGTTGAACGGTGGGCAAGGGAGAAAGCCCAGAAAGACAGAAAGCCGAAGAAGGTTCGGAAAAACTCTGTCTATGGAGAAATGAGGAAGGAGGGGTAGAAGGATGGCACGGACACCAGGAGCGAAGGACACGAAGCCCAGGCAGAAAGCAGCGGCGGGCAGTAAGCCGTCTGACAAGTCCCCCATTATTCAGGATGCAAACCCTGATTTGGAGGTTGGGTATAATACCAGGCGTATCATGTTCATGCAGGCCATTCTTCCGACTGAACCGCTTGACCATAATGACGTTGCAGAAATGGAACGGCGGTTCAATCGGTATTTGCAGTTATGCGCAGAATGGGATATGAAGATAGGCAATCAAGCGGCCTATGCTGCTATTGGTATAGATAAGGGTACGGCATGGGAATGGGAGAACCGTAATTTGGGGAACCCTGCCCGAACCGACTTTATCAAAAAAGTGCGTCAGTTTTGTGCTATGTACCGGGAAGGTTTGATGGAGGACGGCAAGGTGAACCCGGTCACGGGAATTTTCTGGCAGAAGAACTATGACGGCATGAAAGACCAGCAGGAAGTGGTTCTCACCCCGAACACAAGCCCCTTGGGAGAGCAGAAGGACGCAGAAGCACTCAAGCAGAAGTATCTTGAAAACACCTATGGAGTGGCAGAACTGCCAGAAGGTGAAACGCTGGAACTCCCAGAAAGCGCAGAAGGGCAGAAAGAACCCGTGGAGGAAATCACCACGGGCTGACCCTGTACGCCCAAACCACACCAAACCCCGGCAAGGCTTGACGGCTGCGCCGGGGCTTTTTCATGCCCTGCCGCCCCTCTGGGAAGCTGTACCCGCTGCGGCTGGCCTGAGCTGGCCTGTACACCCTGCCGCCCGTCCTGCCCGCTGTGCGCCCTCTGCGCCCCTCTGGGCGGCTTTTTCTGTTCGGGTGGTATTCCTATACCCCTACGGCCTGCGGCGGCTCCTATGGGCGTTTCTGGCGGTCTGGCGGGCATACGGGCATAAAAGAACCCCGGCAGGCTGTGAACCTGTCCGGGGCTGTGGGTGCTATCTCCATTTTAGGCGGGGCTTCTGGCGCTTCCAGTAGTCAAGCATTGTTTTCACGCTGGCGGGGTCTTGCATCGGGATATTGTACAGGGTCAAGCCGTCCGGGGTCATATAGTACCCTTGACCATATCGGGGCAGCAGTTCGCACCCCTTCACGCCTAAAATGTTTCGGCTGTCCTGGGCTGACCGTGTACGGAGCGCCACCCGTGCATCAAAATTGACCTTGATAGGCGTAGGGATGACGGCTGCAAGCGGGCATTGTGTGGCGGCTATAATGTGAACGTTTGCCGCCCTGCCTATCTGTGCCAGACGTTGCAAGAGGGGTTGCACGTGGCGGCGGTCTGTGGTCATAAGGTCGGCTAATTCGTCAATGATGACATACAGCGCCGCCCCGCTGTATTTCTTCACCCGCTGCGCCTGCATTGCCCTGTATCGGGTTTCTGTGATTTCTATAGCCTTTTCCAGGGCTTGCACCATTTCCCCCGGTTCGCTGGCATACTGGACGGTATGCGGCAGGGGCTTATAATCCACCAATTCAACCCGTTTCGGGTCAATTAGGATGAATTGCACGGCGGCGGGGCTGTCATACAGGGCGGTATATACCAACCCATTGATGACAACGCTTTTGCCGCTGCCCGTTGCGCCTGCTATGAGCAAATGCGGCTGTTTTAGCATATCACGGTACAGGCTGAAATACTGCCCTTGTGGGGTTGTCCATACTCTTTTCATGTGGGGTTGTCCATACTCTTTTCATGTGGGGTTGTCCTCCTATGGGAAAGCCCCGCACGGCGGCGGGGCTGGTGTTATCTGATGACACGAACAACCTTGATTTCAATATCTGGGTTGAATGTGGCGGCGTGGTATGCGTCCCAGGTGGGAAAGATACCGTTTTCAAATTCGCCGTAAAGCGTCCATTCTGCATAAATCATGGAAACCCCTCCTTTACTGGTATTTGCTGGGGTTCTCCCAGTACGGGGAGAAGCAAAACGGGAGTTCATACCATGCCACCCCGTCAGAGTCACGGAACACGGAAAGCAAGGCCGTGTTGTCAAGCCGTCCCACCAGGGCAACGGAGGCGGGTGTGCGCTTCAAATATAGGTCGCTGGCGTGGTGGTCAATATCCCCAGCGGGGAGAGCCGCCACCGCTGCGGCGTAAATGGTGCCGGGTGTCAAATCCTTCTTCATGGTGCTACCTCCTTATGCTGTTACGATGGAGCGATACAGACGGGCAACACGGTTGCAAGCCTGATTTAATGCTCTGGCTTGAGTGTCAAGCCATTCTTCCCGGCTGTTCGGTCTGCGTTCGCCGTTGCGGGTTTTCTTGAGTTCGGACGGGGTGCAAAGCCTTTCGGCAATGTCGCCATCATAAATGAGGGAAGAACCACCCCAGGAGTATTGCGCCCAGTCCTGCGCCCCGTTCAACATCCATTCCCGGCACTCTTTCCCCGGTTCAGGGTTGCGCCCCTCATACGCTGCACGTTCTCTGAGTTCTTCCAGTAGTTCCAGGGCGTAGGCATTGACACCCCTGCCCCATGCGCTGCGGTCTTTCTGGGCTTCCAGTTCGGCGGCAACCTTGTCAAGGGTGCTTTCCTGCTGGGCTTCCTCTGCGGCTTCCTCTGCGGCTTCCTCTGCGGCTTCCTTGAAATCATCGGAAACCGTGATAACGGGGAAGCCGGGCTTGTTTTCCATGCCCTCACGGATACCGATAAAACGGGCGGCGGGCTTGTACTGGGCAAAGTAAGCGGTGGCCTGCTCTGCGGTCTGTGAGTTTACGCCGATGGCCTGATAAACGCCGTTCTTTTCATAGCTGATGGTATACTTCATGTTGCTACCTCCTATTTGTGCAATCTGCCTTTTCTGCATTGGTGAAGGTCAGCAAGCCGACCTTTCAACCCGTGCCGCCTGTCAAGCACTTTCTTGTCAAGCAGTTTCTTGATGGTTCCATTATATCAAGCGGTTTCTTGATTGTCAAGCGGTTTCTTGATGTTTTTCAAAAATATTTTGCGGCGGGCGCTGGCCTGGGTAATGCGTCCAGCTTCCCCGGCTGGCCTGGGCGGCTGGGCGGCTGCTACCCCCGGAGGGGGATTTGACCCCCGGCAGGCCGGGGCGGGTGAGTGTCGAAAATACCGCAAAAATAAAAAAGTTTGGTTTATCCTCTTTCCTCCCGTAGGGTATAGTAGGGCAAAATCGAATTTTGCTATAAGTTTTCTTAGTAGGGGCTTATCTAAGAGAACTTACAGGAAAAATGAAAAATACCCTACTAACCTCATTTCTCAAAAACCCACAAAAACAAAAAAAGTCATGCACTTTCTTGTCAAGAAAACGCTTGACAATCTGGAAAGAGCATGATATACTGAAATCAATTAAGGAGGTAGAGCCATGAAAGCCAGAGATATTGTCAAAGAAATTATGACCCGTAAGGAGTTAGGCAACGCTGAATTTGCCAGGGTTTTGAATATCACCCCCGCTGCGCTTTGGGATAGACTGAATACGAAAAAGGCAAAGGATATTCCAGTATCCACCATGAATGAAATGCTGGCGGCACTGGGATACAAAATCGCTATCGTGCCAGAAGATACGCCCATTCTTGACAATGGGTTTATCGTTGGAGAAAAGGAGGAAGAAAATGCCTGACGTTCTTACACTCTTTTTCATCTGTGCAGTAGAGAGGTTGGGAAAATCACTCTGGTTCTCTTGCAAGGTTATGTGGGTATTTTGTAAATTCATGTGTTGGCTGGTGATTGTACCAATTCTGGATTGCGCTCTGCTGGGAATTACTCTGGTGGCTTTCATTTTCTGCAAGATACTTAAAAAGAAAGTACCTAAAGTAAAGCACACAGAGAAATGGATTACATATCCAACTTGGGAATATTAAGGCGTGAAAAGTCACGGCTTTGTCCGATGGGACTGTCTGTTATAGGCAGTCCCTATTTTTATGGGAGGTATAGGGATGAATTATTTGAAACTGAAAGAGAGTATTGAAAAGGCCATTCACGCCCGTCCAATGGAGGTTGAACCATACAATGACCTGTTTGACCTATGCCGGGAGTATGAAAAGATAGATTTTGCAGTAGCCCATGAATGGAACCATGCGCTACGAACACAGGTTGGAATGGGTCTACGCCTTGTCGTAGACCGTGGAGATTTTCGGAAAGCGGAACGGTTTGATAATCTGCTGTTTCGTTCCCTGCTATTTGGCGCACCACATTTCTTTGATGATTATTTGCAAGCCGTGGAGTTTGGCAAACCGTTGGATAAGAAGTTTTATCAACCCCGCCGTCACTACCTCAAGCGATATGTAGACGCATACCAGGAAATACTTGACGGAAATTTGGACTTTCTCTCCATTTCCATGCCGAAACGTGCGGGTAAATCCCAGTTGGGCATCAACTTTACCAATATGCTATCTGGCAAATATCCTGACCGTTCTACTCTGATGGAGGGTACAGGTGATGACCTTGTAAAGTCTTTCTACCTGGGCTGTTTGGAATACCTGCAAACACCCAGTGACTATCACTTTTACGATATTTTCCCGGAAAGCAAGCTGGTACAAACCAATGCGGATACAAAGATTATCAATCTTCTGCATAAGTCCCGTTTCCCTACGGTCATGTGCCGTTCCATTGATGCAAGGCAGGTAGGTCTTTCCGAAGCAACCAACCTTCTGTATTTGGATGACTGTGTGGAAGGACGTGAGGAAGCAAAGAACAGACAGCGACTTGATGACAAATGGGAGGTAATAAGTGGTGACATTATTGGACGTGCCATTGAAGGAACGCCCATAGTCATTTGCGGAACCAGGTATTCACTGTATGACCCTATCGGTCACTTGCAGGAGGAAATGAAGAAGCAGGGCAAGCGGATGAAGGTTATCGAAACCCCAGCGCTTGACCCCGTAACGGATGAAAGTAACTTTGAGTACATGAGAGAGGGTAAGAAGATTTTTACCACTCAATATTTCCGTGACCAGAGGGAAATGCTTTCTGCGGAGCAGTTTGAAAGCGAATTTCAGCAGCAGCCTTTTGAAGCAAAGGGTCTACTGTTCCCAGAGAGCAGCTTGAACCGTTTCTTTGAACTTCCCGTTGACCGTGACCCGGATAGCATAATTGCGGTATGTGATACTGCGGATACGGGTTCTGACTATTGTGCTATGCCTATTGCCGCTGTGTATGGGGATGAAGTCTATATTGTGGATGTGGTATTTGATGACTCCCCGCCTGAAACCACGAAACCTGAATGTGCAAAGGCGCTGATGGATAATCTGGTTGCCGCCGCAACTTTTGAGAGCAACAACGCAGGTTCTTACTTTGCCAGGGATGTACAGACAATCTTGACGGAGAAGAAATACATGGGTTGCAGTATCCGAACGAAGCGGACAATCAGTAATAAGCAGACCCGTATTGAGTTTGCGTCCGATACTATCATCAAAAGGTTTTACTTCAAAGACCCTTCCACCTATGCCCGGAACAGTCAGTATGCGGAGTTTATGAAGCAGGTGACCACCTACACCCGGTCTGGAAAAGTACCCCATGATGATGCACCTGACTCTTTGTCTTTGCTGGAAAATGAACTCCGTGGGCTTGTGGGCGCAAAGGTAGAAATCTTTAAGCGGCCTTGGTAAATTCAAAAATTCTTCAATGCTTTTATCAAGATAACTCTTGACATAAGCATTGGAGAGTTGTATAATGACAGTAGGTAAAACCATGCTTTGAAGGAGGTGTTCTGCGTGATTATGCCGCTGCATGGCAGACGTATCATCAAGACTGATGAAACCGAAGTGACCATTGACAACGTAGTGAGTATTCTACGCAAGGCACTTCCCTATCACTGGAAGAACAGGTCTGAAATTCAATACCTCTGGCACTATTACAAGGGCAGACAGCCCGTGTTGAACAGAGAAAAACAGGTAAGACCAGAGATTTGCAATCATATTGTGGAGAACCGGGCGAATGAGATTGTGTCCTTTAAGTCCGGGTATTTGATGGGCGAACCTCTACAATATGTATCCCGTGGCAATGCGGAGAATATTGCAGACGCTATCAACCAGCTTAACGAGTTTGTCTTTGCGGAGGAAAAGCCTGCAAAGGACAAGGAGTTGGCAGACTGGTTCCATATCTGCGGTACATCTTTCCGTATGGTTCTTCCTGACGAAGAAGGAGAGGAAGATGACTCTCCGTTTGAAATTTACACGCTTGACCCCAGAAATACTTTCGTTGTGTATAACAATGGCTTGGGAAATGTCCCGGTACTGGGTGTGAAGTATGTAGTGGATGAAAAGGGAATTGTCCATTACTCTTGCTATTCTAAGTATGATTATTTTGAAATTGTGGAGTCTGTGGTAGTTGACCACCAGCCCCACGTTCTGGGTGACATTCCCATTATCGAATACCCGTTGAACCTTGCCCGCATTGGAGCGTTTGAACTGGTCATTCCGTTGCTTGACGCTATTAACCTGACGGACAGTAACCGTCTGGACGGTGTTGAACAGTTTATCCAGGCGCTTATGCTGTTCCATAATGTGGACATTTCTTCCGATGACTTCAAACAGTTACGGGAGGAAGGGGCTATCAAGTTTAAGGATATTGACCCACAACTGAAAGCGGAAGTGTCCTACCTGATAAACTCTTTGAACCAGGGCGAAACCCAGACGCTTGTAGACCATATGTATCAGACGGTGTTGACCATCTGTGGTATGCCGAACCGCAACGGCGGTTCTTCTACCAGTGATACCGGGTCTGCGGTTATCATGCGTGACGGGTGGTCTGCTGCGGAAGCAAGGGCAAAGGACAGCGAATTGATGTTTAAGAAATCTGAACGGCGGTTCCTTAAACTGGTACTCAATATTTGCCGTACACTGGTGAATATGGATTTGAAAGTGTGTAACATTGAAATCCGTTTCACCCGCCGAAACTATGAAAATATCCTGCAAAAGGCGCAGGTGCTTGACCTCATGTTAAAGAACACGAAGATACACCCCCGTCTGGCTTTTGAGCATTGCGGCCTGTTTGTGGACTCTGACCTTGCTTATACCATGAGTGCAGAGTACGTGAAGGAGCAGGAACAAAAAGCCCAGGAATTGATGGAAAAGCAAAACCAGATGAAGGGAGAGGATACCAATGACCCCGGTAATAACAAAGGAAATGGTGGAGCAGATGGAAACCCTGCTGAAACACGGGAGCAGAGTGGAACTTCTGATTGAGCAGGGTAAGGTAGCCATTGTGGAAATCAAGCGCAAACTGAAAATGAAGGAAACCGATAAGGTTTGACTGGAACAAGGGTTCTGGTAAGTCCAATGGGACTGTGAGTGTAAACGCTCATAGTCCCATTTTCTTTTGAGGGGATGAACATGAATGAAGTGGTTTCCAGTTATTTGACTGCGCTTGATGAATTGAATGTGCTGACCACTGCCAGTTACCAAATGGCAGACGGCAACTCTGCTGAAAGACTGAACCAGATTATAGAGGATGTGCTTTCCTTCCTGATAAACGCTTATGCGCTTGGAATACAAAACGCAGGTATTATGCTTGGGCATGAACTCTCTGTGAATGTAGACCAGATGGAGGATGCTATCTATCTGGTGATTGAGGGAAAGACCTTTGCTGACCGTATTGCAGACCATGTGGGAGGTAATGACATAGGGGGCTTACAAAGCCTTGTGGAGTCTGAATATCACAGAGTCTATAATGCGGCGGTGCAGGACGGCGCTACCGATTACGTGAATAACGGCGGGTTTGGCGTTACTAAACATTGGCACACCGTAAAGGATGACCAGGTTAGGGAAACTCATAGGTATCTGGAAGGTCAAGCGGTTCCGTTGGAGGAAGAATTTTTCACCTACGATGGTGACCATGCTCCATACCCTGGGGGTTTCACGAAGGTAGAGAATAACGCAAACTGCCGATGTATTGTGATACTGACAACTGATGAATAACGGGCTTTTGTCCGTTTCATGGTGAGGGAACACCTATAAAACGCAAACTCAAGACAAGAGGATAAAACGGAAAACAGAGTGGAGTGAACCACCAATTAAAAACGCAAGGAGGACTTTGAAATGAGTTATTTGAGTGATTTGCTGGGCAAAGCCTACAAGGAAGGTATGACCGAAGATGAAATTTCTGCCGCCCTTGAAACGGTAGGCCAGGGCAACGAAGCAGAGGTAAATCGGCTGAAAACCGCATTGTCTAAGGCGAACTCCGAAGCTGCGGACTACAAGAAGCAGTTGCGGGGTAAGCAGTCCGAAGATGAAGCCAATGCCGCTGCCCAGAAGGAGGAACATGACAGGTTGGCGCAGGAAAACGCTGACTTGAAGCGGTCTATCGCCTTATCTGAACGTAAGGCAAAACTTCTGGCAATGGGCTATGACGAAAGCCTTGCCACGGAAACCGCCACTGCTATGGTGGATGGAGATATGGACAAGGTGATGGCAAACCAGTCCAAATACCTGGAAGTCCAGAAGAAAGCTATTCAGGCTGACCATATGAGAAAGACCCCCCGCCCTGCTGCGGGTTCTGAAAATACGGGCGGCACTGATTATGCGAAGAAGATTGCCGAAGCGCAGGCCAGCGGTAACATGACTGCTGCTGCCTATTACACCCGTCTGAAATCGCAGGAAGAAGCGAACCAGACGAACGAAGAATAATGAATTGGAGGTAAACAAAAATGGCTGACGCTATTGCAACCAGTTTTGGTGTTCTGAATTACAGCGGTATGCTGTTCAACAAGGGTAACGTGCGTACCCCGCTTTCTTCCATTATCGGAAGCAGGGCGAAAACCACGAACCATGTCGAGTTTGTCACTGGTCAGGAATACAGTTCTGGCGGTGACGGTTCCCAGCCTGAAATCAGTGAAACCGCTTCTCTGACTGCCCCGGATGCTTCTGTGGTCACCCGTGAGCAGAAAACCAACGTGACCCAGATTTTCATGGAGTCCGTGGGTATCTCCTATGCGAAGCAGTCCAACATGGGTACGTTGAGCGGTATCAACATCGAGAACCAGCAGGCCAACCCCGTGAACGAACTGGACTTCCAGGTTGCGGCGAAAATCCAGAAGGTGAACCGTGACATTGAGTACACCTTCATCAACGGTGTGTTCAACAAGGCCACTTCTGATGCAACTGTCAACAAGACCCGTGGTCTTATCCCCGCTATCACCACAAACGTGACCGCTATGGGCAACAAGCCCCTGGGTCTGTGGGATATTGCGGACATGGTGAAGAAGATTTACGGGGCGAACGCTCCTACCGAAGGTCTGTGTCTGTGGTGTGATGCTATCACCCTGTTCCAGATTAACGCTGACGCAGTGCAGAATGGTCTGACCGTTGTGCCTGCTGCCCGTGAGGTCAACGGTATTGCCCTGTCCAGTGTGATTACGCCTATCGGTGTGGTTTACCTGTATCTGGGTGAGTGTCTGCCCGCTGGTACGGCGCTGCTTCTGAACCTGGACGTGATTGCCCCAGTTTATCAGCCTGTTCCCGGTAAGGGTAACTTCTTCCTGGAGCCGCTTGCGAAGGTTGGCGCTGGTGAGAAGTATCAGCTTTTCGGCCAGATTGGTCTTGACCACGGCCCGGAGTGGTATCACGGCAAGTTCACTGGTATCAGTAAGAACTTTGAGAAGCCGACTTACAGCCGTTCCGTCTATGTGGCGAACGCTTCTGAAATCGGCGGCGGTTCTACTGGTGCGTAAGTAAGGAAGGAGGGTGGACAACATGACTGACACTGAAAAGCTGACTATGCTGAAAAGCATGACGGGTGAAACAGATACGGATGTGCTGTCCACCTATCTGACCCTTGCTAAAGGCGTGGTTATCTCTAAAGCCTATCCGTATGGCACGGGGACAGAGGATGTACCCGCCCCCTACCATACCACCCAGGTTGAGATTGCGGCCTATATGCTGAATAAGCGTGGAGCAGAGGGTGAAACGGCGCACAGTGAGAACGGTGTGTCCCGTTCCTATGAGGACGGTGACATTCCTCCTACGCTGCTGCGAAGGATTACTCCGATGGCGGGGGTGCTGGTATGAAGTTGATGAAACGCAACCTATCTCCCGTCCACTATTGCCTGTATTCTGACCGTGTGCCATTACTGGATGATGACGGCTATGAAACGGGCGAAACCACGGTAGGCTACGGAGAGCCAGTGAAGATGATGTGTAGCGTATCCCCCGCAACGGGGTACGCCCAGGTGAATATGTTTGGCAACTTGGAGTCCTATGATAAGGTTCTCATTACTGACGATATGACGTGTCCCATTGATGAAAACACGGTGCTATTCGTTGATAAAGCCCCGGAGTTCAAAGATGGAAAGCCGCTTTATGATTACACGGTTCGCCGTGTGGCAAAGTCCCTGAACGCCATATCCTATGCGATAAGCAAGGTGAAGGTATCGTGAAGAAACGGGTTATTAAGGTACAACTTAATGAGAGAAGCATTGACCAGGCGATTAAGGAACTGAACAACTACAAAAAGTGGTTGACAGATAAGACGAAGGAATTTCTGAAAGCCCTGGCTGATGAAGGGGTGGAAATTGCTACCGTGAAGTTTGGTCAGGCCGTTTACGATGGCACGAACGATGTTACCTGTTCTATGCAGGACAGGGGAGCAAACAAAGTGGCGGTCATGGCGATTGGCGGTGCAACGCTTTTCATTGAGTTTGGTACTGGTGTGAAATACCCGGATAATCACCCGGAAGCTGGGGAAAACGGCATGGTACGTGGTCAGTATGGGTACAAACTGGGACGGTTGGAAAAGGGATGGCGGTACAGTGGTGACCCCGGAAGCAATGGTGAGGTTATCACGGAAGGAAAACACGCTGGGGAAATTCACACTTACGGCAACCCTGCCAACATGAGTATGTACCTTACGGTAAGAGAGTTGGAGGACAAGTTTGCTGAAATTGCAAGGAGGGTGTACGTATGATTGACTGCGAGAATGAGGTTTATACCCGGATTGCAAGAGTTTTACGTGAGAAGTTTCCAGGCATAAACATTGCCGGGGAGTACGTGAAAGCACCTTCCTCTTTCCCTCATGTGAGTATCACGCAAAGTGACAACTCTGCTGTTTCGGAGAAGATGACCGGGAGCGCTGAAATGGCGCAGGTCATGTTTGAAATCAATGTCTATTCCAATAGGACGGATGGGAAAAAAACAGAGTGCAAGACCATTGCGAAGGTTATTGACAAAGTTCTCTTTGGAATGAACTTCAAGCGTCTGGCGTTTACCCCCGTTCCGAACTTGGAGGACGCAACTATTTACAGAATTGTAGCCCGGTACAGGGCTATGACTGATGGACAATATTTTTACAGGAGGTAACGAACAATGGCTACAAGTACGTATATGACTTTCCTCATGCACAAGAAGCCCGGTGAGGGCGGTGAAACGGCTACTTACGAAAAGCTGATTGACATTACGGAGTTTCCTGACCTGGGTACTGACCCTGAAATGCTGGAAACTACCACTCTGTCTGACCGTATGCAGACCTTCATCATGGGTATCCAGGGCAATGAAGCTATGAACTTCAACACCAACTACGACAAGACCGGGTACATGGCGCTGAAAGCCCTCAAGAACAAGGTGGAAGGTTTTGCGGTGTGGTTCGGCGGTACGGAGAACGCTGACGGTACTGTGACCCCGACTGGTACGGAGGGCAAGTTTGCCTTTGACGGTCAGCTTTCCGTTCGTGTGACTGGCGGCGGTGTGAATGAGGTTCGTGGTATGGCTATCACGATTGCCCCTACCACCGTCATTACGGAGGAATAACCCACACAATACAATTTGAAGAATTGGAGGAAATGAGCAATGGCAAAGCAGATTATCTTTACTTACGAAGGTAAGGAATACACACTGGAATATACCCGGCGTACTATCAAGCAGATGGAGGATGAAGGGTTTGTTGCCCGCAACATTGACGATAAGCCCATGACTCTCCTGCCCGCCCTTTTTGCGGGTGCTTTCAAGGCGCATCATCGGTTTGTCAAGCCGGACGTGATTGATGAAATCTACGCCCATATGCCTGACAAGGAAAAGCTGATTGAGAAGCTGGCTGAAATGTACAACGAACCGATTGTTTCTCTGATGGAGGAACCGGAGGACTCCGCAAAAAACGTGGATTGGATGGCAAGCTGGTAACGGACTTGCCGTCTGGAAACGGTGGGGACGGCGGCATAGGCCGTCCGTCCCCTATTGTGCGTTACGGGGACAAATTTGAAGAACTATGCGGCTACTACATGAGTCTGGGAATGTCCTATCACGATTATTGGGATGGGGACAACTGCATGACGAAGTATTACAGAGAAGCGGAAGAAATCAAGAAGGAGCGGCGCAACTCTGAATTGTGGCTACAAGCAGCATACATCTATGAAGCCTTGCTGGATGCTTCCCCGGTTTTTAACCCATTAAGCAAGAAGAACAAGCCTTTCCCCTTCCGTTCTGAACCGATACCGATTACCAGTTCTGGCAGTAAGAAATCGGAGGAACGCAAGAAGAAGCAGAGACTTGAAAATGGTAAGGAAGCTATGCGGGCTATGATGGCAGCTATCAACGAACGCTTCAAAAAACCGAAGAAAGGAGGGGAAGCAGACAATGGCAGTTGAACTTGAGGGGCTTGAGTTTCAAATTGAAGCGAAGTCCGAAGAAGGTACTAAGGGTATAGACGCATTGACCGCAAGCCTGGGTAAGCTGAAACAGGCCACGAAGGGCGGTCTGGGTCTGAACTCTAAGGTTAAAGAGTTAAACAAGCTGAACGAAGCCTTGAAGGGCTTTCACTCTGACAAACTGGAAAGCCTTGGGAAAGCGCTTGAAAGTTTGAACGGTGCTGGGAAAAGTACGATTTCTCCCACTATTCCAAAACGGCTGAATGAGATTGCCCAGTCCTTGCATGAAATTGGATGGTCTGATATTGAAAAGCTGGAAGATTTAGGTAAGGCGCTGCGGGAATTGCAGGAAGTTGGGGATGTGAAAATCCCGAAGGTCAAGGTTCCTTCCACGGGTGTTGCGCCTACGATGAATACCCCTGCTGGGGAAGCCGGTGCGGAAGCTGCTACCAGTGGTGTTGAGCAGGCTACCAGCAGTGTTCAAGAAACGGCGCAAGCCGTAACCCAGGTAACCCAGAGAACCGGGATACTCAAGTCTATTCTGAATGGGATTGGCGGCGTATTCACGAAAGGTTTTTCCGTTGGAACGGGCGCACTGCATAAGCTGGGCAATGCCTTAACGAAGGTTAAAATGGCGGGGGCAAAAGCCCGGACAGCGCTTGGTAAACTCAAGGATACACTGGGTTCTGCGCTTGCCGCAAAGGTTAAGCAAAATACTTCTGGCTTGGGTAAATTGTTTAGCAGCATGAAGCGAATTGCTATGTACCGTGCCATTCGCTTTATGTTCGCCCAGTTGACACAAGCCATGAAGGAGGGTATCAACAACCTCTATCAATACAGCACCATCATGGGCGGCACATTCGCCCAGAGCATGGACAGGCTTGCTACCAGCGGGCAATATCTCAAGAACAGTCTGGGTGCTATGGCTGCGCCTATTATCAATGCGCTTGCCCCTGCAATCGACTTTGTGATTGATAAGATTGTAACCCTGCTGAACTTCATCAATATGCTGTTCGCACGGCTTTCTGGCGCTTCCAGCTTTACAGCGGCAAAGAAGAACGCTACTTCTTATGGGGACTCTCTGGAAAAGGCAGGCGGTTCCGCTGCAAAGGCGGCAAAGGAAATCCGGGATGCAACCACTGGCATTGACGAACTGAACATCATCATGCAAAAGGATGATACAGGCGGCGGTGGAGGTGGCGGCGGGGGCGCTGACTACGGTTCCATGTTTGAGGAACTTCCCATTGATAACAGTGTCAGTGATTTTGCCGATAAACTGAAACAGGCTTTCGACAATGCGAACTGGAAGGAACTGGGAACCTTGATTGGCGGCAAAGTCAATGAGGTCATAGACGGCATTAACTGGGATGGCGTAGGTCATAAGATTGGCTACTGGATTAACGCTGCGGTTCAGACCGCATACTGGTTCCTGAAAACCGTGGACTTCCACAATTTGGGTGAACACGTAGCTGAAATGCTGAACGGTGCGCTTGAAGAAGTGGATACATCCTTTATCGGACGGATTATCGTTCGCTGGTTTACTGCAAAGTTTGACTTCATTCTTGGAGCGCTTGGCGGGCTTGACTGGGGGCTGATTGCCCGGAAGGTAAGCGATTGCATTAAAGGGGCATTTGACGAAGCTACGGAGTGGCTTAACGGCTACGACTGGTCGCAGATGGGAAAAGACCTTTGGGCGAACATCAAGGAAGTTGTTACCAATATCGACTGGGGCGGTATTGCAGAAAGTATATTTACCTTCTTAGGTACGGCTATTCGTTCCGCAGTGCAGTTCCTTGGCGGGTTCTTTGGCAGTATCGGTGCTGATATTAAGAACTGGTGGGATACGGAGATTGCGGGACAGGACTGGAAGGAAACCGCTGGAAACCTTCTATCTGCGATTGGCGAAGGGTTTGTGAATATCGGTACGTGGGTCTTTGACCATATCATTGACCCGTTCTGTACTGCCCTGTTGGGCGAAAACGTATGGGCTGATGTGAAGCAGGCTGGCAGTGATATGTGGGCAGGCTTTACGAAGGGCATCACAGATTTCTTCAATGACCCCGGTGGATGGATTAAAACCAACATCGTTGACCCGTTCGTATCCTGGATTAAGAACCTGTTTGGCATCCACTCTCCTTCTACGGTGATGGCTGAAATCGGAGGATACATTATTGAAGGTCTGCTGAATGGTATCCTTGCCCCGTTCAAGAACATTGGCAAGTGGGTAAAAGACCATATCATTGACCCGTTGGTGGAAGCCTTTGAGGACAGTCCCGTTGCGGAGTTTGTTGTTGGCGTAAAGAACACTGCGGAAACGTGGTGGGCGAATGTCAACACTTGGTGGGACAGGAAGGTTGGCGCTGTAAAATCCTTCACTACAAACGTGGTCAACAACGCTACCACCTGGTGGAACAACACCAAAACCTGGTGGTCTGGTAAAGTTGGAGCCGTGAAGAATTTTACGACTTCCGTTGTCAACCAGGCTACGGACTGGTGGGGTAAGGTCAATACCTGGTGGAACGGCAAGGTGGGGGCTGTAAGGGCTTTCACGACTTCTGTTGTCAATCAGGCAAGCACTTGGTGGTCTAACGTGAAAACCTGGTGGTCTGGGAAGGTTGGCGCTGTGCAGCAGTTTACGACTTCTGTTCGGAACGACTCTGCTACCTGGTGGAACAATGTGAAAACCTGGTGGAGTGGAAAAGTTGGAGCAGTAAAGCAATTTACAACCACGGTAACGAACCAGGCAAGTACATGGTGGAACAATGTGAATGTTTGGTGGAACGGTAAGGTAGGGGCTGTGAAACAGTTTACGACTTCCGTTGCAAACCAGGCAAGCACCTGGTGGAGCAATGTCAAGACCTGGTGGAGTGGGAGAGTTGGCGCAGTTCAGCAGTTCACTACCAGTGTGAAGAATGACAGTTTGACTTGGTGGAGCAATGTCAAGACCTGGTGGAGCGGTAAGGTAGGGGCTGTGAAACAGTTCACTACCAGTGTAAAGAACGAAGCGTCCACCTGGTGGTCTAACGTGAAAACGTGGTGGTCTGGTAAGGTTGGCAATCTCTCCGTTGGTGTGGCTATTAAGAACGAAGCGTCTACCTGGTGGAGCAATGTCAAGAGTTGGTGGAGCAACGCAGTAGGAAACCTGGTTACCAAACTGACCATCAAGGTTCCGAAGGTTACCGTCAAGTGGAGCAGTGTAACCGTTTTCGGTAAGAAGTTTGATTATCCTTCTGGTTTCGGTTTAAGCTGGAACGCTAAAGGCGGTATTCTGGATGGCGCACAGATTTTCGGTATGATGGGCAACACCCTTCTTGGTGGCGGCGAAGCTGGCAAGGAAGCGGTACTTCCGCTGGAAACTCATACAGAGTGGATGGATACCTTGGCTGAAAAGGTACGAAGCGGACTGCCTGACGAGAATAAGGGCGGCATGGAGTACGGAGAGTTCAGACGGGCGCTTGCTGATTTCTATGTTGAGTATGTACAGGGTACTGTGTCCCAGATGGCTACCGACATGAACAGGCAGGCAAACAAGAAGGAACAGACCACCGTGCAGGTTGGCAACCGGGTTATTACCGATGCGGTGAGAACCCAGGAAGAAGCAAACGGTTACAGGTTTGCTAAGTAAGGAGGGATGGACAATGGCATATCTGGCAATCAACGGGTACGAATTGCCGTCCCCGAAACGTGGCTTGGAGCCTGTTGTGACAACGCTTGTGGACGCTGGGCGTGACGCAAATGGTACAGTGGTTGGACAGCGCATAGGCCGTGACCAGTATAAAATCAACAATCTGGAATGGCCTTGGCTGACGGCTGCGGAGTGGAGCAGGATATTAAGTATCCTGAAACACTTTTTCGTGTATGTGACGTTCCCAGACCCGGTGACGAATGAGTTTATCACGGTAAGGATGTACCCCGGTGACCGAACGGCTGAACCTTACTATGTGGACGAAAACGGAAAGCCTACCCATTATCGCAACTGCAAGGTCAATCTGATTGATACGGGAGAGTGAGAAAATGCAAAAGGTATCGGAAGAATATAAAGCAAGCATGAAATCCACTCTGCGGGAGAGAGCGTACATTATGCTGTCTTTCGGTCTGGTCAATCAGGAAGCGCAGGCAAAAGCCCGCATTGAAAAGGGCAATTTTGCCCGGTATTCTAATACGGCAAACCTCTTTGGTAAGAAAACAGATGATACCATCTACGCCACGTTGGAGGAAAACTTCACGAGGGTTGACGGGTCTATGTTCTTCTTACCCAGGGGTACATCCGTGGGTGGGTATTATGATACGGGCTTGATAAGCAATAACCTGATTTCTGATGGTACATTTTCTTTAACCATCAACCTGAACATTCTTCCTACGGATTTCCGTGGTATCACAATCAATTTTGGAGAGAACTACCCCGTGAACTTTGATATTGTGAGTGACCAGGGGCAAAAGGTTGAGTTCAGAGATAATGACCAGGCAGAGTTTACTACGGAGGAAGTCTTTGAAAATACGTCCAAACTGACGTTGGTTTTCTACCGTATGAAGAACCCCAGAAGCAGACTGCGGATTTACTCTATCCGTTTCGGCTACGGTCTGGTTTACTACAACGACTCCGTAATGGCATCCAGTCTGGAAAGCTATGTATCCCCGATTGGTGCTGACATTCCCCAGATTGATTTTACCGTGACACTGAAAAACTACGACAAATACTTCAATGTAGATAATCCCCGTTCCGCTATCAACTTCCTTGAAACGGGACAGGAAATGGATATTTACTACGGGTATCAGTTGCCAGAGAGCGGTGAAATCGAATGGATACGGGGTAACCACCTTCTGTGTTCGGAGTGGGAAAGTGACGATTATACCGCTACCATTCGCTGTCAAGATGTGTTCCGAAGCATGGATACAGAGTATTACAGGGGAATGTACACGCCTGCTGGCAAAAGCTATTTTGACCTTGCGGTGGAAATCCTGCGGGAAACAGGCCAGACGGAGTATTACATCGACCCCCGCCTGAAACATTTGTACACAAAAAATCCCATGCCCCGTGTAAAGTGCAAGGAAGCCTTGCAAATTATAGCCAACGCTTGTCGCTGCGTACTTTCCCAGTCCCGGACGGGACTTATCCAGATTAAGTCCAACTTCAATCCGCTGGCTACGGTGAGTTCTAACGGGGAAGCGCCGTATTCCACGGTAGCCAATGTAATGAATAAGGACAAGAAGGACGAATACGCAAGTCTGGCTACGGGTTATACGGTGGTGGACGGTGGTATGCACTTCCTTCCCCGAAACGTGAATGGGAGGAAACTTAATACAGGGTTTGTTTCCAGCGCTCAATCTGATGCAAATGGTAGGTTCTCTGTGAACCCCGTGCTGACGGTTACGCAGGAAGCTATCTGTATGTACTACGGTATCAAGCTGGTATTCGGTCATGCCCTTCCTTCCGGGATTGTGGTGAGAACCTACAACACGGGGAACCTGGTGGAGGAATACACGGTTACGGAAGCTATCACAAAGGATATGGTGGTTCTCCACAACTTTGATGATTTTGACACCATGAAGATTGAATTTACCGGAACGGCTGAACCGTACAACCGTATTGTCCTGAACCATTTTGCTTTTGGTGATGTGACGAACTTCACCATGACAAAGCGGGACATGACTTCTTCCCCGAAAGCTATTAAGCAGGAAGTGGTCAAGGAAATTGTGGTTCCCTGTTACAGTTATCAGACTGGAAACCCGGAAGAAAGCCTTGTCAGTGAGGAAGTGACCGTTACGGCGGGTGAACGGATGACCTTTTACATGGGCGCTGCTTCCTACGGATACCGGGCAACCCTGAATGAGTCCGCAAGTAATGTGACCATCATTGCTTCTGGCAACTACTACGTAACTGTGCAATTCGCTGTTGCTGGTGCTTTCCAGTTTGAGGTATGGGGTCACAGGTACAAGGTGGTGGAGCGTTACGCAACGGTCAAGCTGCGGGAGCGTGGCAAGACCGTCAAGTGGGAAAACCCGCTTATCTCTGATATGACGATGGCGCAGGACTTGGCTGAATGGATTGCGGACTACTACTCCGCAGGCATTGAGTATGAGTACACTACCCGTGGCAATCCAGAGATTGATGTGAATGACATTGTGTATCAGGAGAACGAGTTTAGGGACAACATGAAGGTGACGATATACCGGGCTACGCTCAACTTCAACCAGTCCTTTTCTGGAAAGATTACTGCCCGGAGAGTGGAGGGATAAAGATGTGGCAAACGCCTAAAACCGATTGGCACGGAGGGGTAGACGCAAACGGGGTGTATGAGGGTGATAGGTTCAATGCGGTTGACTTCAACCGTATCAAGAACAACCTGCAATACCTACGGGATATGGCTATCAAGCTGTACCAGGAGTTCACCATTCCCTCCCTTGGCGTTGACCGTACCCCCAGAGATTACTTCTATGCTGATGAAATCAATCAGATGGAAGCAAACCTGAATACTATCAACGCTAATACTTTGAAGCTGTCCTACGGGGCAAGCCCCGTCTATATAGAGAACGGCAATACGATGGACTTTGCCGAACTCAACCGTTTGGAGGGTGCAATCCTTGACCTGTATGACAAGCTGAATAACGAAACGAACGGAAGGAGGATGTTCACATGGAACTTTGGTACGAAGGGAGGGGAATTGTAAATGGCATGGCAACTGCTTCCCACTGATTACACGGACGCTATCTGGTCTGGCCTGAAACGCTATATGGAAATTACCAATAGTGACGGCACGGTATCCTTTCAGGATGTGACCCAGTATAGCAACCGGGAGAAGTCCTTTTTCGGTGCGAAGGACGCAAACCGCATGAATGAAGCACTGAACACCATTATGTCTATGGTGGAGAACGGGACTGACCTATATACGGCTTTCCAGAACTACTTTGCTTTGCAAAAGGAAATGTTTGAGGAAAAGGCTACCAACACCAACAATGACTTTACCTCTTACGTGAATGGGCTGAAAGCCGAAGGGGACAAGACCCTGGAAACCATCAAGACCAACTATCGTCAGGAAGTTACGGACTTTGAGGAAGCCCAGGAAAAGAGTTTCAACATCTGGTTTGACCTGGTGCGGGGTCAGCTTTCCGGGGATGTTGCGGGCAATCTGCTGAACCAGATTGAGAGCGCTACGGAACGGGTACGGCTGATAGAGTCTATGTGCCTGACCAATGATTTCATTGCCCCGATTGCTACGGATGACGATGCACTGACCTTCCTGACGGATGACCAGGGCAACGCCCTTCTGGCTGATTGGAAATACAAGGAGGTATAAGAAAATGGCAACTATCCCTATTGAAAATGCAAAGCGAATGGCAGACCTGACGGCGCTGACACAGGTATCCGACTCCGCTATGCTGTTCATCCATGACGGCAACGGCATCAAGAAGGTATCGGCTGGTTTGCTCAAGAAGGACTTGAAAGACCTGATTACCGCCCACAAAACCATTCTGGACATGGTGACCGCAAGCGGCGCTGGCGCACACAATTCTATTTACCGGGGTAAGAACCTTGGTACTGCGGTGACGGCGGCGCAGTGGGCGGCTATTAAGGCTGGCACGTTCGATGATATGTACATCGGTGACTACTGGGTTATTGGTGGTGTGACCTACCGCATTGCGGCTTTCGATTACTACTACTACACGGGCGATACCAGTTGCAACGAACACCATATCGTATTGGTTCCTGACACCAATATGTACACCCACTGCATGAACGACACCAACATTACCACGGGCGGTTATGTGGGGAGCAAGATGTACACGGAAGGTCTGAACCAGGCAAAGACCACTATCACGTCTGCCTTTGGTACTGCCCATATCCTGAACCATCGTCAGTATTTGTGCAATGCCGTGACCAATGGTAGGCCGTCTGGCGGTTCCTGGTATGACAGCACCGTGGAACTGATGACCGAACAGAACTGTTACGGCGGCAAGGTGTTTGGTGCTGGCAACGATGGTTCCAGTGTTCCCGCACTGTACACCGTAGACAAGAGCCAGTTCCCGCTGTTCACCTTCCGTCCTGACATGATTTCCAACCGTGCGTGGTTCTGGTTGCGTGACGTGGTATCCGCTGCCGATTTTGCCCTTGTCGGCGGCAACGGCATTGCGGACTGCACCGTCGCTTCCAACGCTTGCGGTGTGCGTCCCGCTTTCTCTATTAAATCCTAAATCGTAAATCCCCACCCCTTCATGGGGTGGGGTAAGGGAGATTGAAATGTCTGTATTGAAAAGCAAACGTAAAGCGTCCCAGTTTGAAGTGTTTCACCATCTGTATCAGGTAAGGCGTGACATTACTGACCTTCTGCTGCGGGACTTTGGATATAGTTTTGAAAAGGCAGAGCAACGCCTACGGAAGCGCTTTGGCGGGAGGGGTTATACCGAACTGACCGAAAAGGAACAGGAGCGGTATGACCAACTCAAGAATAAACTGGAAGCCTTTGATGATTGGTTTATCTATGATGAAAGGCAGGTTATTGTGGACTGTCTGCGGGAAATCACGAAAGAGGTTTTCATTGCGAACAGTATCTATCCTACCTGCATGGAAGAACTCATTCAAAGAAGGTTGCACCAGGACGAAGCCATAGGCCAGTGCTACCGTCTGGCACAGGAATTGCAGTATGCCATTGAAACGCTGCCCGTTGATGTGAACACCTATCTGCGGTTTGGTGAAGCAATCAAGACAGAAATCAATCTCATTAAGGGTTGGAGGAAAGCAGACAATAAATTCAAAGGGGCAATCTCTACATCCGCTGCCAATTTTGCCAATGTCAACAACAACGGCAATGCGAACTACAACAACGCTTCCAACGCTAACGGTGTGCGTCCCGATTTCAATTCCGCAGTTGAATAGCCATTTGAGCGTTCTGCGGACAGAGAAAGGAGAGGTTGTCCTTCCGACATGGTAAATACGAAACACGACACCCACTCTTACGAGAGTACCAGTAATGGTGAAAGAGGTTATCAGCGTGAAATATTTGATGGAAATGTACTCTATGAGAGTTTCATAAGAGCCAAACAGGGTAGTGACTGGAAACCGAAGGTACAGCAGTTTGAAATGAATTTCCTGTTTGAATTGGCTGACTCGCAAACGGAACTTGCCAGTGGAGATTACAAATTCCTACCGAACACGGAGTTTACTATCCATGAAAGAGGGAAAGAAAGACGAATTACAGGCGAACAGATACGGGATAGGGTTTCCAAACACGCCCTATGTGATGAAATCCTAACCCCTGCTGTCCAGAAGTACCTTATCTACGACAATAGCGCAAGCCAGGTTGGCAAAGGCATTGACTTTGCACGGAAGCGGCTACTGACTCATTTGAGGAAGTATTACAGTCAGCACAAGTCCAACGATGGCTACATACTGCTTATCGACTTCTCAAAGTATTACGACAACATACAGCATGACCGCCTGATGGAACAGTTTGAGAAGTATATCCATGACCCAAACGCATTGAACTTTCTCCGCAAGGTGATTGACCGTTCAAAGGTTGATGTGTCCTACATGACGGATGAAGAATATGCGGGGTGCATGGATACCCTGTTCAACTCCTTGGAGTATGAAAAGGTGGATAAAACCTTACGAACAGGTGAGCGGTATATGTATAAGCACCTGAACATAGGTGACCAGGTGGCGCAGGTTGCCGGGATTATCTACCCGATACCGATTGATAACTATGTCAAGATAGTACGGGGTGTGAAGTTCTATGGGAGGTATATGGATGACAGCTATGCAATTCACGAAAGCAAGGAATTTCTTGAGGACTTGCTTCAAGGGATAATCGCCATTGCAAACGAACTGGGTATTACGGTGAACACCCGTAAAACCAGAATATGCAAGTTGTCCAGTATGTGGCGCTTCCTGCAAGTTCAATACTCCCTGACAGATACCGGGCGGGTTATTCAAAAGATAAACCCCAAACGGCTGACCGCCATGCGGAGGAAGATGAAGAAACTGGTCTATAAGTTATCCGAAAAGGAGTTCAATGACTGGTTCAATGCTTGGATGTGCAATCACTACAAGATAATGAGCAAGCAGCAGAGGGAGAACATGAACACTCTCTATGCACAATTAAAGAAGGAGGTTTATCACAATGTACACAATCACCCTGGCTGACGGTAGAAAGCTGGAAAATCTGGAACTGAACGGCAACAATTACATTGCCGAAGGGGTCATTGAGGACTCCGTGTTTACGGACAACCTCTCTACCGTCACAATCTCCGATGGTGAAACCACGGAAACCTTTGAGGACATGGTGCTGCTTAGCAACCGTGTGGACGGTGGGCGCTCCTGGATTATCCTGGGTGAAAAGACTCCCCAGGAAAAAGCCATGGAACGTATCAATGCCATGCTTGCGTCCAATGCGGACAGCATTACGGACGTACAGGTGGCGCTTGCGGAAGTCTATGAAATGATGTTGGGAGGTAACTGATATGGCAAAGATTTATGTAGCCCTCATTCGTAAGGGGCTGAAAACCATCAAGGACGTTCCGTCTGCGCTTCTGGATGAAGTCAAGAAGCTGTTGGAGGAACAGTAATGTTACTCCGCATATTCGGAAGCTATCTGTTTATCATCGGACGGAAGGAGGTGGAGAAGATGGCTGTTATATATGTGGCACTGATTGTCAAGGGCAAGAGAACCTATGATAGCGTTCCCGCCCTGCTTAAACCCCAGGTGAAGGAAATGCTCATTGACCTGGAACTGGAAAGCCTTATCACGGAGTAAGGCTACACGGGTGAGAGCGGGGTAAAGTCCCGCTTCCCACCTATCATCTTCACTTCATATAAAGGAGAATGTACACAATGCAGGAAATCCCTATTCTCATTTCTTTCCTGTCTTTGTGTGTTGCCGTGGTAGTGGGCATTACGGGCATCCGTAGGAACCAGGCAACCGATGACAAGAAGGAAGCGTCTGAAATGACCACCCTCATTGTGAAGTTGGAGAATATCAATAATGGCGTAAATGAGATTAAGTCTGATATGCGTAACATGAGAAACGATATTCAGGACTTGAGGGATAGGCTTATCATTGTGGAGCAGTCTACAAAATCTGCCCACCATAGGCTGGATGGCTTTGAAGGGAAGCAGGAAAAGCGTGAAACTTCCCAGTAAAAATCAAACATTGCCGGGGCAACGGTTCCCGGTAAGTCCAATGGGGCTATGAGCGCTGCGGCGCTTGTAGCCCCTCTTTCATTTTAAGGAGGAAAAAATTATGTCTAACATCAACTGGACTGTACGTATCAAGAACAAGAACTTCTGGATTTCTCTCATTCCCGCCGTTCTTCTGCTGGTGCAGGTGGTAGCCGCCGTGTTTGGCTTTACCCTGAACCTGGGTGAACTGGGGGACAAGCTGCTGGCAGTGGTCAACGCCCTGTTTGCGGTACTGACCATTCTGGGCATCGTGACCGACCCCACTACTGCGGGTATTGCCGACTCTAAGCAGGCCATGACCTACACCACTCCGAAGGAGGACTAAGCTATGGGGTACACAAACAGTCCCCTTGTGGTGTATAAGAAGTTGAGTCCGAACCACTCTGGGGAAAGAACACATACCGTTGACCGCATTACGCCTCATTGCGTAGTGGGTCAGCTTTCCGCAGAAAGTATTTGCGGATGCTTTATCAGCACGGACAGGCAGGCCAGTTGCAACTATGGTATCGGCTTTGATGGTAGGGTTTCCCTCTGCGTGGAGGAAAAGAACCGTTCTTGGTGTTCTTCCAGCAGAGAGAATGACCAGCGGGCAATCACCATTGAGTGTGCCAGTGACAAGACAGCGCCTTACGCTATGAACGATAAGGTGTACACGTCCCTTATCAATCTGTGCGTGGATATTTGCCAGAGAAACGGCAAGAAGAAACTGCTTTGGCTTGGGGATAAGAACAAGACCCTGAACTACAAGCCTGCTGCGGATGAAATGGTCTTGTCGGTTCATCGGTGGTTTGCCAACAAGTCCTGCCCTGGTGATTGGCTTTATGCCCGTTTGGGTGACCTTGCTGAAAAGGTAACGGCACGGCTGGGCGGTACTACGGTGGTCACCCCGGAACCCTCTGTTCCTGTAACGGACAGTGCTTCCACTATCTGGAACTTCTTCAAGGGTAAGGGGCTGAACCATTTTGCCATTGCTGGCATTATGGGCAACCTTTATGCGGAGTCTGGGTTTAAGCCCACCAACCTGCAAAATGCCTATGAAAAGAAGCTGGGCTATACCGATGACAGTTATACCGCCGCTGTGGACAACGGTTCCTATGGGAATTTTGTGAAGGACAGCGCCGGGTATGGGCTGGCGCAGTGGACGTATTGGAGCCGCAAGCAGGCGCTTTTGGAGTACGCCCGTTCTGCGGGCAAGTCCATTGGTGACCTGGGTATGCAGCTTGACTTCATGTGGAAGGAAATGCAGGGCTATAAGTCCATGATGACTACCCTCAACGGGGCAACCTCTGTTCTGGAAGCGTCCAACGCTGTTCTCATGCAGTATGAGCGCCCCGCAGACCAGGGTGAGAGCGTCCAGCAGAAGCGGGCGGGGTATGGCAAAACCTACTACGACAAGTACGCCCAGAGCGCTCCTATGCCCGCTCCTGCGGGGACTTTGTACCGGGTACAGGTTGGTGCATACTCCCATAGGGAAAACGCTGACAGACAGCTTGCAGCCGTTCAGGGCAAGGGCTTTGACGCACTGATTAAGAAAATCGGAAACCTGTACAAGGTGCAGACCGGGGCTTACAGTGTCAAGGCCAATGCGGACGCTCAACTTGCCCGTGTTAAGGCCGCTGGTTTCAGTGACGCATATATCACCACGGAAAGCGGTGGTACGGTGGTTGCCACGTCCCCGGAGGAAAAACCTACCTACACCACTTACATTGTGCAGGATGGTGATAGCCTTTGGAAGATTGCAAAGAAGCTGCTGGGCAACGGCAACGACTGGCCTAAGATTGCCGAACTGAACGGCATTAAGGACACAATCATCTACGCCGGGCAGAAACTTAAAATCCCGGAGTAACTACTTCCCGTATCTCTTATAGGGGATATATTGCTGGAATGTAGTGTGAAACAGAAGGTTCCCTTCAATAATCGGATTTGACTTCAATGCTGGAGTTTTACAACTACAAATTCCGCGAGGAAGGGCTGTCGTCCAAGACGCTTCGCAACTACCACATGGCATTACACAAGTGCTTACAACAGGCCGTAAAGGAGCGCTTATTAGTGTACAATCCCTGCGATGCCGTGACCCTGCCCAGCGGCGAGAAGCCCGAAATCGTAGTTTTTAGCAATGACCAGCAGCGGGCGTTGGTGCAAGCCAGCTACCGCCACCGCTACGGCGTGTTTATTCGCTTAGACCTGTGTACCGGGTTACGCATGGGGGAGTTGCTGGCACTGAAGTGGGAGGACATCGACTTTTCCACCGCTCAACTCCATGTCCGCCGTACCATCAACCGCCTTGCCAAGTACGAAGCCCACGACGGTGAGAACAAGACCGAAATTGTATTTGGCACACCCAAAACGAAAAACTCCCGCCGCACGATTCCGCTGACCCGCACAATGGCAGACGAGCTTACCCGCTGGAAACAACAGCAAGCGCAGGATAAGATTCGGGCAGGGGATAAGTACACCGACAAGGGATTCATCGTCACCAACGAGTTTGGACACTACTTTGAGCAGAAAACCTTCAAGGATTACTACGACCGATTGTTGAAGGATGCTGACATCGGACACTTTACCTTCCACGCCCTGCGGCATACCTTTGCCACCCGTGCGCTGGAGCGCGGCATGGACTACAAGACCCTGTCAGCCATCCTCGGTCATTACTCCGTAGCGTTCACAATGGACACCTATGTCCACAGTATGGACGAACACAAACGGCGCGAGATGGACAAGATGAACGATATGTTCGGGATGCAGTACAGTATCTCTGTGGAGAACCAGCCTTATCCTGTACTCTGCACACTCTCCCCAGACGGCTGCACCGCCCATGTTCCTGACTTTCCCAAAGTTACCGCACAAGCCCCCACGCTGGACGCCGCCCTGCTCAAAGTCAAACAGCAAATCAAAAAAGCCCTACGCCAATATAAGAACCCACCCATTCCCACCAAACAAGAACAAATTGTCGTACCACAGAACAGCGTGCTGGTACTCGTCAAGGCGAGCTGACCGCACCGACCGCTCCTATTTTTACCTGCCAACTCCGCAAAATTTATCCACAAAAAGCGCCCGAACGGTTGAAAATCTCAACCGTCCGGGCGCAGTCGTTTTCCCGTTTTGGGGTCATTTTGGGGTCAAAGTTACCAGCTTGTTACCACTTTTTCCATGATGTAGAAAAAAGCTCGTTGAAACTTGTCGTTTCAACGAGCTTTTGTTGGTTGCGGAGACAGGACTTGAACCTGCGACCTCCGGGTTATGAGCCCGACGAGCTACCATCTGCTCTACTCCGCGATATATGACACACACGCTGTTTCGCGGTGCTTGATTATAATACCACAGCACGGCGTGTGTGTCAATAGGTTTTACTAAAAAAGTTTATGCAATTTTTCCCGGGAGTTCACCCGGCTGTCTGCATTTGTATCAGACAATGCCCTGGCTCATCATGGCGGAGGCGATCTTCTCGAAGCCTGCGATGTTGGCACCGGCGACCAGGTTGCCCTTCATGCCGTACTTTTCGGCAGTGGCGGCAGCGGTCTTATAGATGTTGACCATGATGTTGTGCAGGCGCTCATCCACTTCCTCGAAAGTCCAGGACAGGCGCAGGCTGTTCTGGCTCATTTCCAGGCCGGAGGTAGCAACGCCGCCAGCGTTGGATGCCTTAGCCGGGGCAAACAGGATGCCGTTCTGCTGCAGGTAAGCGATGGCATCAGGGGTGGAAGGCATGTTGGCACCCTCGGCTACGCAGTAGCAGCCATTGGCAACCAGAGCCTTGGCACCGTCCAGGCGCAGCTCGTTCTGGGTGGCGCAGGGCAGGGCGATGTCGCAGGGGACGGTCCAGATGCCCTGGCTGCCCTCGACGTACTTAGCGGTGGGGACATAGTCCAGGTAGGTCTTGATGCGGGCGCGCTTGACCTCTTTGATCTCCTTGATGACCTTATAGTCAATGCCGTTCTCGTCCACGATGTAGCCGTTGGAGTCGGACATGGCGATGACCTTGCCGCCCAGCTGGGTGGCCTTCTGGTTGGCGTAGGTGGCCACATTGCCGGAGCCGGAGATGACCACGCGCTGGCCCTCAAAGCTCTTGCCGGCGTCGGCCAGCATCTCCTTGGTGAAGTAGCACAGGCCGTAGCCGGTAGCCTCGGTACGGGCGAGAGAACCGCCGAAGGGGATGCCCTTACCGGTCAGCACGCCGGTGTACTCGTTCTGCAGGCGCTTGTACTGGCCAAACAGGTAGCCGACCTCACGGCCGCCAACGCCAATATCACCGGCGGGCACGTCGGTGTCGGGGCCGATGTGGCGGTACAGCTCGGTCATAAAGCTCTGGCAGAAACGCATGACCTCGGCATCAGACTTGCCGTGGGGGTCAAAGTCAGCGCCGCCTTTGCCGCCGCCCATGGGCAGGCCGGTCAGGCTGTTCTTGAAGCACTGCTCAAAGCCCAGGAACTTCAGGATAGACAGGTTGACAGAGGGGTGGAAACGCAAGCCGCCCTTGTAGGGACCGATGGCAGAGTTGAACTGCACACGGTAGCCGCGGTTGACCTGGACCTTGCCAGCGTCATCGACCCAGGGCACACGGAACATGATGATGCGCTCGGGCTCGACCAGGCGCTCGATCAGGCCGGCCTTCTCGTACTCGGGGTGGGCAGCCACAACGGGCTCCAGGCTTTCGAGGACTTCCTCAACAGCCTGCAGAAACTCCTTCTGCTCGGGGTTGCGCTTTGCAAGGCCCTCATATACGCCCTGCAGGTAAGCATTCTGAATTGCCATAAAACGACACTCCTTTATATAATTTCAAACACCGCCTTCATGTTACCACCATAAAAGCAATTTTTCAAGTAGTTTTGGTTTACTTTTCAAAATTTTGTTTGCGGCAGGCGTGCCGGTGTTCTTGTCTTGTGGACAAATCGGCGTTTTTGCGCATAATTATACAACCGTTCATTCTGTCGCATACATCGTGACCCACGCGGCGGGCTGCCCGTCGGCCAAAAAGTCTGCCGGGTCCCAGAGGGCATAGAGGCTGTACTGCGGGTCATAGCTGTCGCGGGGGTTGGCGGTTGTCAGCCATTGGCCCGACGCGGTGCAGGCCAGCAGCAGCGCGGGGCGGCGCGCGCCCTCCGCCGTGACCGCGGGGGCCGGGAGGACGTCGCCGGTCTCCATGTCCAGCAGGCAGTCCGCGTAGGCGTCCCCGACGTTCAGCACGCGGAGATACCGCTGCGGCACGCCCGCAAACGCCGGGCTGAAGGGTTCGCACACGTCGATGCCGTAGGTGTCAAACGGGATGGTCTCGAGCAGCGTTTTCTCGGTGCCGTCGGCGGTGTCAAAGTACAGCAGGGCGGCCTGTTGGCCGGGGGTGTCGGCATTGCGGAAATTGCCGGTGTAGTAGATCCTGCCGTCGTAATAGTTGTGGAAATAGCCGTCCGCGTAGGGGCGCGTGCAGATTTTCTCCCGCGCGCCGGTGGCGGGGTCGAGCCAGGCGTAGACGTAGACGGCGTGCGCCAAAATGGCTTTTTCCTGCTCGGTGCTGCCGAAATTGGGGAACGGCTCGTTCGCCTCGATGCGGATCGTCAGGAAGCGGCTGCCCTCGCAGGCGATGATCTTCTCGTCGGCCAGCATCGGGATGGTCTGCACCGTGTCATTTTGCCAGTCCCAGCGGTAGAGGGTGCCGGGCTGATGACTGGCGGCGAGGGGGCAGCCGTACAGGGCGTACTCGTCGCACCATTGCAGCTGCATGTGGTGGGGCAGGGCATCGGGCACCGCGGCCACGGGCGTTTTGCCGGTGGCGGGGTCGATGCGGTAAATCTGCGTTGGGGCGACGTTTGTCAGCTCACCGGGATAGGTGTAGACCGTGCCGTCCACGGCCATGACGCCGACGCAGAAGTCGCTGGCCAGGTAGGCCGGGCAAGCGTCGGAGTCGTGGGTGCAGCCGGGAATATCGCAGTAGACGGACTGGGTCAGGGCCGCGTAGTCGGTTTTGAGGACGAGGGCCTCGGGGGTCATATTGCTGGCGTCCCGGAGCTCATAGAGCGCGTCGCCGGTGTTCCAGACGGGGCCGCTGTTTTGGCTCTGGGGGAGGGTGAGAAGATGGCCGACAGGGAATTTGGGGGTAAGCGGCGGGGCGGAGGTTTCGGCGGCGGGCTGTGATGGGGAGGACGCTGCGGCGTCAGGTTGTGCCGGAGAGGACGCTGCGGCGGAAGGAGAGGTTGTGGCGTCGGCGGGTTGTGCCGGTACGGCGGACGCGCAGGCGGTGAGCAGGAGGGCAGCGGTCAGGATGAGCGGAAGTGTGCGGTTCATGTGTGGGAGCCTCCTTTTTAGGTAGTGTAGAGATGAGTGGGATTATCACCCGGTAGGGGCCGGGCATGCCCGGCCCGCAGGTTTGCGTGGGCGGATGTTTGCGGGTGGTTGCCCGGGGGATGGCCGTTGGCGGGAGGTTTCGCGGGGCGTCGGGGACGCCGCCCCCTACGGTTTGCCCGGGAATGGGCGGCTGCGGGAGCCTGCCCCTCATCCGGCCCTGCGGGGCCACCTTCCCCCACGGGGGAAGGCAAGGGCTGTAGTGGAAGGATTCATCCCTCCCGGGGTGTTGGCAACAACGGAAGGTCGCGGCGGGGTGGGGGCACCCCGCCCTACGGATGGGGATATGGAAACGCTGTGGGGTTTACGCGGACACCCGTTCCCGGGCCGCCGCGCGGTAGGGGCCGGGCACTGCGGGGTTGTGAGCGTGGGGCCACGGTTGAGCGGAGCGAAACCGGGGAGCGAACAATGTTTGCCCCCGCGGGGCAAACAACCGCACGAGCGGGCCAGCTTTGCTGGCTGGCGGCGCTCGTTGTGCGCCGCCAAGCGCCCGGCCCGGGGGTTGGCGTGGGCAGGCGCTCCCGTTTTACCACCTCACCCTGCCCACATCTCCACCGGCGTATAGTCGGTGCTGCCGGCGGCAAAATCGTTGGGGGCGATCAGCCCATAGGCCACATACTCGTTTTCGTCGTTGGATTCGGTCCAGAAGAGCCAGCGGCCATCGGCGGTCTGGGCCAGACGGGACGGGGGTATGTCGTAGGCGTAATTTTTCATCCGCTGGGTGATGGGCACAAGCTCGCGGGTGGCGGCGTTCATCAAATAGCAGCGGTTGCCGCCCACTGCGCCGTCGGTGCCGTACAGCCAAAGCCAGTCCTCGGCCCGGCTGCCCCGGGCGGGCAGGACGTTCGTGTAGGTGTCCTGGTAATCCCACATGTTACTGCCAACCGTGGGCGCGTCCCACACCGTGGCGGTGCTGCCGTCGGCGGGGTCATACTCCTGCAAGGCGCCGCGGTTGTAGCCGCCGCCCTGCAGGGCCTCGCGCTCCTCAAAGTAGAGCTTGCCGTTGTGGGTGCCCAGATACCCGGAAAGCCGCTCATCCGCGATGTTGTAGGGGCGCTCGATCAGCTTGCGGCGCTCGCCGGTGCGGGGGTCGTAGCGGTCAAATTCAACGGTGGCACTCTGCACGGCGGCCCGGAACTGCTCAAAGTCGTCGGGCAGGGGCGCGTCGGTCACATAGCGCACCGTCAGCAGCGCGCCGTCGTAGCAGGTCACAAAGTACTCTGTGGGCTCCAGCGGCACGGACTGCAGCGCACCGGTGGTCAGGTCAACGCGGACGGCCTTTGTGTTCTGGCCGTTGTTGCCGGAGGTCATCACCCCGTACAGGGCCGCGTCGTCGCAAAAAACAAACTCGTAATCCACACTCTCGGCGGGCAGGTCGATGCAGGTCTTGCCGTCGTCGGTCAGCCTGTACACCTGCGGCGCGGCGCTTTGCTGCTGCCACAGGCCGTAGTAGTGGGCCTCCAGCTCCTCGGGCGTGAGGTCGGTGCTGTCCAGCTGAGGCGTGAGGTACTCTTCGCGGTATTCCTCCCAGGTCCGATCCGTGTGGAATAGCGTCGCGTTGAGCACATAGACCGCGCCGTCCGCCACAAAGGGGCAGTAGTAGCGGTACCGCCCCGGGAACCAGGCCGGGCAGTCGGCGCTGTCGTGGGTGCAGCCGGGCACGGTGCAGGCGACGGTCTGTGCGGCGGTGGCGTAGTCGGTTTTGAGCAGCAGGCCGCCGTGGTTGCGGTAGACCATTTCATAGTAGGCGTCGCCGCTGTTGAAGCTGCTTTCCAGGCGGTTCAGCCAGGCGAAGTCCCCGGCGGCGGGGGTCGGGGTGGCGGTAGCGGTGGGTTCGGGCGTGGGGGTGGTCAGGGGTGTCGTATCCGTGGCGGACGTGCAGGCAGTAAGCAGAAGCGCGGCGAGGGGAATGGCGGCAAGATGGTGGTTGCGCATGGTGGGAGCCTCCTTTTTAAGTAGTGTAGAGATGAGTGGGATTATTACGCGGTAGGGGCCGGGCATGCCCGGCCCGCAGGGTTGCGTGGGCGGATGTTTGCGGGTGATTACCCGGGGAATGGGTGTTGGCGGGAGGTTTCGCGGGGCGTCGGGGACGCCGCCCCCTACGGTTTGCCCGGGGAAGGGCGGCGGCGGGAGCCTGCCCCTCATCCGGCCCTGCGGGGCCACCTTCCCCCAAGGGGGAAGGCAAGGGTTGCAGGGGAGGGATTCATCCCTCCCGGGAATGGGCGGCGGCGGAAGGTCGCGGCGGGGTGGGGGCACCCCGCCCTACGTATGGGGGGATATGGAAACGCTGTGGGGTTTACGTGAGCAGTCGTTTCCGGGCCGCCGCGCGGTAGGGGCCGGGCATGCCCGGCCCGGGGGTTTGCGCGGACACCCGTCAATGGTTCGGTCCGTAGGGAGGGGTCTTGACCCCTCCGCGGGTGGCTGCCCGGGGGATGGGTGTTGGCGCAAGCCTCCGCGGGGCGTCGGGGACGCCGCCACCTACGAGTTGCCCGGGAATGGGCGGCAGCGGGAGGCCGCGGCGGGGTGGGGGCACCCCGCCCTACGGATGGGGATATGGAAACGCTGTGGGGTTTACGTGGGCACCCGTTTCCGGGCCGCCGCGCGGTAGGGGCCGGGCATGCCCGGCCCGGGGGGTTACGTAGGCAGGCGTCAACAGTTCGGTCCGTAGGGAGGGGTCTTGACCCCTCCGCGGGTGGCTGCCCGGTGGATGGGTGTTGGCGGGAGGTTTCGCGGGGCGTCGGGAACGCCGCCCCCTACGGGTTGCCCGGGAGCGGGCGGTGACGGAAGCCTACCCCTCATCCGGCCCTGCGGGGCCACCTTCCCCCGAGGGGGAAGGCAAGGGCTGTATGGCGGCGGCGCAAGGCCTCCCACTACCCCGGCAGCTGGTCCTCGGTGCGGAGCTGGAGGGTCAGGCTGTAGTACCAGCGGTCTGACGAAACCTGCGCAGTACCGACGTAATCCTGGTAGGTGTAGGGGTGGGTCGAGGCGGTGATGAGCGCACCGCCGTTCGTGCTGTAGAGGGCGCAGCCGTAGGGGCTGTCGGCGGGGGCGGCCCAGTCGCCGAGGCTTTCCAGTCCGGCCTGGGCGGCAAAGCTGCGCAGGGCGGTCTCGGTGGGCAGCGGGGTGTTTTCCGCGTCGGTCCCGGCCATCGAGAGCCATGCCTCGACCACTGTGCCGGTGCGGCTGTCCATAGTGACGCTGTAGCGCGTAAAAAGTGCATTGTCCGTCATGCCGAACCGCCGCACCGTCACAAAGCCGAGGCTGTCGGTGACGCAGTAGGTCGCGTCCAGCGAGTAATATTTTCCGTCCCAGTCGGTGTAGCTTTCGCCGGTCTCAGCCGTGTCCAGCGCCTCGGCAGCCCAGGCGGCGGGCACGGCGCCGGTTTCGGCCAGCTGGCGCAGGGCGTTCTCGGCGGCCTCGGCGGCGGCGGAATCCGCATACTGCATGGATTGCAGGCTGGCGGACGCACCTATGTACATTTTCGGGGCTGTCAGAACCTCGGCGGGGCGTTGCTCCCGCTCGCTCTCGGCGTTCCGGCTGCGGGCGGCCAGCTGGCGCAGGATATAATAATCGTCCGCCGTGGGCGTCGGGGCAACGTAGGGGTCGGCCACGGTCTCGACGCGGCCAAGGCTGGCGGCGTCGGCTGCGGCCAGAAACACCGCGGGCGCGGCGGCGCAGCCCAGCACGGCCACGGTGCAAAGCGCGGCGGTCAGCCGCGGATGGTTCCAAAGGCTCACGGTGCATCCTCCTTCCAGACGGGCAGCGTCACACTGACCCGGGTGCCCCTGCCGGGTTCGCTTTCGATGCGCAGCGCACTGCCGTGGGCGGCGGCAATGCGTTGACAGAGCGCCAGCCCCAGGCCGCTGCCGCCCTGACGGCGGGCGCGGGATTTATCGACCATGTAGAACGGCTCGGTCACGCGGGGGATCAGCTCGGGCGGGATGCCGCAGCCGCGGTCCGCCACGGTCAGCGTGACGGCGTCCCCGGCCTGCGCACAGAGCACCAGCACCGGCGCACCGGGCGCACTGGCCTTGGCGGCGTTCTGCACCAGATTGCAGAGCAGATCCAGCAGCAGGTCGGCGTCCCCGCGCACGGTAGGCGCGGCGGCGGGCGTGCGCAGGGTGACGTCCGGGCAGGCCGTGTGCAGCCGTGGCCAGAGCGCGGGCAGCGGCACGGCGGTCAGTTCAACGCCCTCCTCATTCAGGCCCAGCAGGGCCAGCAGCTTGCGGCTCAGCGCCTCGAGCCGCCGCCCCTCATGCACGATGGCCGCGGCGGCCTCGCGCTGCTCGTCGGGGTCGGTCTGCATGGTGTGGAGCATGTCCGCATAGCCGATGATGCTGGTCATCGGGGTTTTCAGCTCATGGGTGAACGCGCCGACGAAGTCCTCCCGCCGCTGGACGTCGGCCTCGAGGTCAGCGATCTTTTCCTGCACAGCATCGGCCATTTTGTCAAAGCTGCGGCTCAGCTCCTCGATCTCATCGCCGGTGTGCAGGTCGGTGCGGCGGGCGTAGTCCCCGGCTGCGATCTGCGCCCCGGCGTCGGTCAGGACGGCCAGCGGGCGGGTCAGGCGGCGGGCCAGCAGCGCCGTGACGGCGGACGCCGCGGCCAGCACGGCGGCCTCCAGCAGCAAAAAGCGCATCAGGGCGGCGTTTCTGTCCCGGTAAAGGCCGGTCAGGTCGTAGGCTGTGACGAGCCGCAGCCCGCCCTGCAGGTCGCTGGCGTAGACGGCGTAAATGGAATTTTCGGTCCTGACGGTCACGGTGGCGGCGTCGCCAAGGGGGAGGCTTTGCAGCCCTTCCAGCGTGGCGCAGACGAGGGTGTCGCCCCGCCAGAGCGCCGCGGGGACATCCTGTGCCGTCACGCGGGCCGTGAGCGCGGCATCCCCGGTGGATATGCCGCGGCGCTGCAGGTCGAGGATCTCGGTTTGCAGCAGCGTACACGCCTGGGCGTGGGCGGCGGCGTTGGCGGCGGCCATGCGGCTGCGCTGCACGGAGAAATCGCTGTACAGCAGCACGCACCCGCCCACACCGAACGACGCGGCCAGGACGAGGATCAGCAGGCAGAGCAGTTTTTGGAAGTATCGCATGAGAGAGCTCCTTTGGTGGGGGCGGGGTGTTGGTTGCCCGGGGACGGGGTGTAACGGGAGGCTGCGGGGCGTCGAGGACGCCGCCCCCTACGGTGGGGGTTGGTTGTAGATTGCCCGGGAACGGGTGGTGGCGGAAGGTTGCGGCGGGGTGAAGGCACCCCGCCCTACGGATGGGTGGAAGGTTTGCGGCAAATGGTGTAGGGGGCGGCGTCCTCGACGCCCCGCGGAGGGGTCAAGACCCCTCCCTACGA
>OLRY01000391.1_pt1 | contig 59409 bp, 53 predicted proteins | sample 1672541 | NCBI WGS metagenome assembly OLRY01 (sample SAMEA3136697, study PRJEB25190) | human gut metagenome | biome: human gut; feature: human-associated habitat; material: faeces | place: Austria | collected 2013 | reverse complement strand
CATTCGTAGACGCGCTGCGTCTACTTCATGTACGGCTGTCGCCGTATAAAAATAAAACAAAGACACGTCCCTGTGAGCAAGCTCCCGGGAACTACGCCATGCACATTCGTAGACGCGCTGCGTCTACTTCATGTACGGCTGTCGCCGTATAAAAATAAAAAAGAATCAACACCTTCACGAGCAAGCTCTCACGGTGTTGGTTCTTTTTATTTTTGCATGGCTTGTAGCTTTTAACATAATGACAGGTCTGAAAAACAAAAATAGGTAGAAATATTTGTTTTTTTCGATTATGATGAAAACATAGAGCAAGAGAATTCGTATCGCGGCATCGGCCGGAGCGACAAGAGTAAGAACATATAAATGGACGGGGCTTACACAGTAAGCAGATAGGAGTAGAAAATGGAAATGAAAGAGACGATTCTGAAGACTTTCGCAGAAGTATTTGGAGATGTAGAGGGTGCCAAGGCTTATTTTGCACCGGGACGTGTGAACCTGATCGGTGAACATACCGACTATAACGGCGGACATGTATTTCCCTGTGCACTGACCATTGGTACTTACGGTGTGGCAAGAAAAAGAAACGACAATAAGCTGCGCTTCTATTCCATGAATTTCGAACATCTGGGTGTGATCGAGTCTTCTCTGGACGACTTGGTACCCAGCAAGGAAGCGAATTGGACCAATTATCCCAAGGGAGTGATCTGGGCTTTCGGCGAGAAGGGCATGAAAGTGACTTCCGGTATGGATCTGCTGTTGAACGGTAATATCCCCAACGGTTCCGGACTTTCTTCTTCCGCTTCCGTAGAAGTGCTGACCGGCTACATCCTGAGGGATTTCTTCGGCTTTGACGTGACCAATCAGGATCTGGCACTGATCGGACAGTTCTCCGAGAACAAATACAACAAGGTAAACTGCGGTATCATGGATCAGTTTGCCATTGCCATGGGTAAAAAGGACAACGCTATTTTTCTGGATACTGCAACTTTGGAGTATGAGTATGCACCGATCCATCTGGAGAATGCGAAGATCGTGATCGCATGCAGTAATAAAAAGAGAGGTCTGGGAGATTCCAAGTACAATGAGCGCCGCAGCGAGTGTGAGACTGCACTGGCAGAGCTTCAGCAGGTAGTGAAGATCAAGACGCTGGGCGACCTGGATGAGGAGACCTTCGAGAAGTTCAAAGCTATTATCAAGAGTGATGTCCGCAGAAAGCGTGCAAAGCATGCAGTATATGAGAATCAGAGAACGATCCGTGCGGTAGAAGCGCTGAAGAACAATGATGTGAAGCTGTTTGGTGAGCTGATGAACGCATCCCACGTATCCCTGCGGGATGATTATGAAGTAACCGGTATCGAGCTGGATACTCTGGTAGAGGAAGCATGGAAGGTAGACGGTGTCATTGGATCCCGTATGACCGGTGCCGGCTTCGGCGGATGTACCGTAAGCATTGTAAAGGATGAAGCTATTGATACCTTTATCGAGCAGGTAGGCAAGGCATACAAGGAAAAGATCGGCTATGCGGCTGATTTCTATGTAGTAGAGATCGGTGACGGTCCTCAGACCCTGTAAGAAAAGTAAGGTTCCTACGCAAACAGAAAGTGAGTGCCGCGGAAGCTGTCCGAATGGTCCGGCGGCAGAATGGAGAAAAAATGGATATTCAGGTATTAATTCGTAAATTAGTATCCTACGGAGTACAGACAGGACTGGTTCCGGAGGAAGATGTGATCTATACCACCAACCGTCTGTTGGAGCTGTTTGAACTGGATGAGCTGGAAGACCGTGACAATGTGACCATGCGCGAGGATGAACTGGAAGAGGTTCTGAAGGGCATGCTGGATTACGCTTATGAAAAAGGTATTCTCAAGGAGAACAGCGTGGTATACCGCGATCTGTTCGATACGAAGATCATGGGACTGCTGATGCCAAGACCCAGTGAAGTGATCCGTCATTTCCATGAGCTGTACGAGCAGGTATCTCCTGAGGCAGCTACCGACTATTATTATAAATTGAGCAGAGATTCCGATTATATCCGCCGCTATCGTATCTGCAAGGATATGAAATGGGTGGCTCCCACCAAATATGGCGATCTGGATATTACCATCAACCTGTCCAAGCCCGAGAAGGATCCCAAAGCTATCGCCGCAGCAAAGCTGGCAAAGCAGTCCGGTTATCCGAAATGCCTGTTGTGCCGTGAAAATGAGGGTTATGCAGGCCGTGTGAACCATCCTGCCCGTCAGAACCACCGTATCATTCCGGTGACCATTAACGGCAGCCAGTGGGGATTCCAGTATTCTCCGTATGTATATTATAATGAGCACTGCATCGTATTTAACTCTCAGCATGTGCCTATGAAGATCGAGCATGCGACCTTCTGTAAGCTGTTTGATTTCGTAAAGCAGTTCCCTCATTATTTTGTAGGTTCCAATGCGGATCTGCCCATCGTAGGCGGTTCCATCTTAAGCCACGATCATTTCCAAGGTGGCCATTACGAGTTTGCCATGGCGAAAGCTCCGGTAGAGAGAACGTTCTCCGTAGCCGGTTTCGAGGATGTGGATGCCGGTATCGTGGCATGGCCTATGTCCGTGATCCGTCTTAGCGGTACGGATACTGACCGTATCATTGCACTGGCAGATGTAATCCTGAACAAGTGGAGAGAATATACGGATGAAGAGGCATTTATCTATGCCTACACCGATAACGAGCCTCATAACACCATCACTCCCATTGCAAGAAAGAGAGGAGACAAGTTCGAACTGGATCTGGTGCTGCGTAACAATATCACCACAGAGGAGCATCCGCTGGGAGTCTATCATCCCCATGCAAAGCTGCATCATATCAAAAAAGAGAATATCGGCCTGATCGAGGTTATGGGTCTGGCAGTACTGCCTGCCCGCCTGAAGGGCGAGATGGCGCATCTGAAGGAAGCAATCCTCGCCGGTAAAGACTTAAGAGCTGATGAGGAACTGGCAAAGCATGCAGACTGGGTAGACGAGTTCCGTCCGAAATACGATGCCATCACTGCTGAGAACATCGACGGTATCGTAGAGAAGGAGATCGGTCTGGTATTCATGCAGGTATTGGAAGATGCCGGTGTCTATAAGAGAACTGAAGAAGGCCAGAAGGCGTTCGATCGTTTTGTAAAGAGCTTATAATCATATTTTTGTTGAATGTTTGTTGTACATTTGTTGCGAGGAAAAGGAATTGTGGTGACACAATTCTTTTTTCTTAGTATAATAATCCCATGAAATTCTTATTAACAGCTATTAATGCAAAATTCATACATTCCAATCCTGCTATTTACAGCCTGCGGGCAGGTGTGGGAGAAAAGTTACAGCCTTATGTGGAACTGGCGGAATTCACCATCAATGAATCTCTGGAAAGTATTCTGGAGGGGATCTGGAAGCGTCAGCCCAAGGTAATAGGATTTTCCTGTTATATCTGGAACTGGAAGCTGATCCGGGAAATTCTGACGGAATTGCCGAAGATCCTGCCGGATACGGAGATCTGGCTGGGAGGACCGGAGGTGACTTATGATGGACCGGGGCTTTTAAGCGAGTTCCCTCAGGTTACCGGAATCATGGTGGGAGAAGGAGAAGTTACCTTCCGGGAGGTACTGGGCCAATATGTGCGGGAAGCAGAAAGCACCGGACAGTCCGAACAGCAACCCGAACCCGACAGCATAGAACAGCAGGCAGCAGATCGAACGGGAACGCTTGCAGGAAAGTCTGTGGCAGAGCGCTTTGGACAGATCCCCGGTCTGTGTCTTGCCTCCGGTTATACGGCACCCCGAGAACTGACGGACTTGACCACACTTCCTTTTCTCTATGAGGATATGGAGCCTTTTACGAATCGTATCATCTATTATGAGACCAGTAGAGGATGCCCTTACCGGTGCAGCTATTGCCTGTCCTCCATAGATAAAAAAGTGAGACTACGTGACATAGATGTCGTAAAAAGAGAACTGCAGTTTTTCCTGGATCAAAACGTAAAACAGGTGAAGTTCATTGACCGGACGTTCAATTGTGATCACAAACATGCCATGGAGATATGGGAGTATATTTACAAACATGACAATGGCGTCACCAACTTCCATTTCGAGATTTCCGCGGACATTTTGCGCGAAGAAGAGATCGCATTGTTGAACCGCTTTCGTCCGGGACTGGCACAGTTGGAGATCGGGGTACAGTCTACGAATCCGGAGACGATAAGAGCCATTCACCGTGTCATGGATGTGGACAAGCTGGAGAAAATTGTTGCGGCCATTCACAGAGGACAGAATATACATCAGCATTTGGATCTGATCGCGGGTCTTCCTTATGAAGATTATGAGAGCTTCGGCAGATCCTTTGACAGGGTGTATGCAATGCAGCCGGAGCAGTTACAGTTAGGCTTCCTGAAGGTATTAAAGGGATCCGATATGCATGAGCACGCACAGGAGTATGGAATTCGCTATCTGGAACTGCCGCCCTATGAAGTGTTGTACACGAACTGGATCAGCTATGGAGAGATCCGGAGACTGAAACGGATCGAAGAGATGGTAGAGCTGTATTATAACAGTGGCCAGTTCACTCATACCCTGCCTGTATTGGAAAAAGCATTTTCCGGTCCGTTTGCCATGTATGAGGCACTGGCGGATTATTATCAGGAACAGGGATATTTTACGAACAGTCCGGCCAGAGCTTACCGTTATCAGATCTTATTGGAGTTCGCAGCGATGAAAGATCCGGCCAACCGTGAGATTTACAGAGAACTTCTGACGTATGATATGTACCTTCGGGAGAACCTGAAGAGCAGGCCTGCGTTTGCGGCAGAGATCACGGAAGAGGAAAAACAGGATATCCGCCGTTTTTACCAGACAGAAGAGCAGGAGAGACATTATCTTTCTGCCTATGATCAGTATGACTGGAAACAGCTAAGCCGAATGACACACTTGGAACCGTTCCGATATCCGCAACCTCATTATGTTCTGTTTGACTATCAGGAACGGAATCCGCTCAATTATGAAGCCAAGGTACAAGTGATCGCGAATCCAATATTATAAGTACAGGAGAAGACCGGTTCATAAAAATTGAGGTATGCAGTCAGAATATATCAGAAGTACTGCGGAAGGATAAGAGAATAGTATGTATGACACTTATGTCAGTATAGATTTGGAGACCACGGGACTGAATCCCAAGAGAGATCGGATCATAGAGATCGGAGCAATCCGTGTGGAGCAGGGACAGATTGTGGAAGAATTTTCTACGTTTGTGGATCCGGGGCGGAAATTGGAAGAACGGATCACAGAACTTACGGGAATCCGGGACGAAGACCTTGCGGATGCACCTCAGCTGGATGAGGTTTTCCCAAAATTATTGGAATTTATGGGAGAATTACCGTTGCTGGGACACAGCATTTTGTTTGATTATTCTTTTTTGAAAAAAGCAGCAGTGGACCGGAAGATTACTTTTGAGAGATCGGCGGTGGACACTTTGCAGATTGCCCGAAAATATCTGCAGGAACTGCCTCATCGTAATCTGGGGTATCTGTGTCAGTATTATGAGATCCCGCATCATGCACACCGGGCTCTGGAGGATGCGAAAGCAACGGACCGGTTGTTCCGAAAGCTGGTAGAGCAGTTTTACAGGGAGGAAACCGGTGGACAGGCATCGACAGAAGCTGTCGGAAAATCGGCAAAGAATAATTTATTTGAGCCGCAGCCATTACATTTTCAGGTAAAAAGAGATACGCCCGCGACGAAACCGCAAAAAGAGCGGTTATATCGTCTGGCAGAGCAGCATAAGATAACTTTGGAGGTCGATGTGGAAAAGCTTACCCGCAGTGAGGCGAGCAGGCTTGCGGATAAGATTCTTGCAAAGTACGGACGATAGAATTACGCAAAGCGGAACGCAGTCCTTCCGCACGGTGGATCAGATCGGCAATTTTGTCATATTCCTTCCGGCCGGCATAGATTTTAGCCAGCGCATAGTAAGTATGGCTGACGTCGGTGCCGATGGAGACGGCATACGCGAGAACTGTTTCCGCATCATCTGTCAGACCGGAATCCAGAAGCAGATCGGCCCATTGCTGCAGAGTACGTACTAATACGGTGTAATTCTGATCGTATTGGGACAGCGGTGTAATGTTCGCAGTGCCGTATTCCAGTTTCAGATCTGTGTTAGTGAAGCCTGTGAGATTTACGATCGGCTGTGTAGACAGAGAAGTAAGGAGACTACGGTATTCTTCGGCTCTTTCGTTGTCCGGAAGAGCATCCATGGGAAGCTTATCCAGGGGGATTTTTACATAGTCCAGATCATCCAGAGGCTTTTTGCGGACGGAGTTGGCTTTCCGCTCTCTGGCCCAGAACTCTTTTTCCCTGTTTTCCGCGATGCGCTGTTGGCGTTTGGTAGCATGTGCTACTACGGCAATCAGTATGATTAAACTTGCCAAAATCTTTAAACTCATATATAATATCCTTTCAGAGTAAAAGTGATTTTTGAAGCATTTATGGAGGTTTTTACCATGTTTAATATGAATAATAAAAAAGTAAAACAGCGAATCTCCGCAGCTATCATCGTGCTGCTTGTGATTGCTATGATCGTACCTACTATAACATCTATTTTTTACTAATTCAACTGCGGATGGAACAGTAGACGTGCCCGAAGGAAGGGCAGAGGAGTATTATGAAAAAATATCGTAAGGGATTTTACGGCATTCTGTTATTGACTTTGACGATGTTATTCGGAATGACAGCGCAGGCCAAGACAGATGATACTATTAAGACAGGAATTTATGCCGGGGATGTGGAACTGTCCGGAATGACGGCACAGGAAGCAACAGCGGTTATCGAAGAACATATCGAAAGTCTGAAGGATGTGGAGATTACACTGCTTGCGGCAAATGATCATGATGTGACCACCACAGCCGGAGATCTGGGTGTGACCTGGAAGAATCCGGAGCTGGTGCAGGAAGCATTGGAACTGGGGACACATGGAAATGTCATTGAGCGTTACAAGACCCTGATGGATCTGCAGCATGAAAATTACGTATATCCCATTGAACTGGATTTTGACTTGCAGGCGATCAACGATCTGCTGACCAGATGCACCAAGTATGATCAGGAAGCCATCAATGTCTCTCTGAAGCGGGACGGCGGCAAATTTACCGTGGTTGAAGGTCAGACCGGATATGTGCTGGATGTAGAGAAATCTATCGATGCGGTATATGACTATCTGACAGAAGAATGGAATCATGAGGCCTGCAGCATTCCTTTGGAGATCGTAGTGGATGAGCCGAAGGGAAGTGCTGAAGAACTGGCACAGGTAACGGATGTACTGGGAAGCTTTACCACATCTTATAAGACATCCGGATCTTCCAGAAGTGCAAATGTGGCGAATGGCTGCAGTCTGATCAACGGAACGACCCTGTATCCGGGAGAAGAATTTTCTACTTATAAGACGGTATCTCCTTTTTCCGTGGCGAACGGCTATTACATGGCGGGCTCTTATGTCAGCGGAAAAGTGGTAGACAGTCTGGGCGGCGGTATCTGCCAGGTATCCACGACCCTGTACAATGCAGTATTACGTGCGGAACTGGAAGTAACGGAACGTTATAATCATTCCATGATCGTAGGCTATGTGGACCCTTCCGCAGATGCAGCGATTGCTGAGAGCTCCGGCAAAGATTTTAAGTTTGTAAACAATACAGATGCACCGATCTACATAGAAGGCTATACGCATGACAAGCAGATCACGTTCAACATCTATGGCAAGGAGAGCAGAGCTGCCGGACATTCGGTACGTTATGAAAGTGAAGTGCTGGAGACGATCACACCCCCTGCGGATCAGATCTATGCTGATGCCGGTCAGCCCATCGGTTATATCGTAACCGAGAGTGCGCATATCGGATATAAGGCAAGACTGTGGAAGATCACGATGGAAAACGGTGTAGAGGTCAGCAGAGAGCAGGTCAACAGCAGTACTTATAAGATGGTGCCCCGAAGTGCTACTGTTGGAACCGCTACCTCGGATCCCCAGGCATATGAAGAGATCATGGCAGCTATCAGTACAGCGAACATTGATCATGTGAAAAACGTGGCAGCAGCGTTAAATGCAAGAGCAGCAGCGGCTGCTGGGCAGACAGAAATCGTAGACGACTAAAGGTGAGACAATGAACAGCGGCAAGGTACCCGTGAACGTCCTGAAACGTTCCGTTCTCAGACAATTGAAAAATAAAAGGACAGAAATAGCAAATAGCGCAGGTCTGGGGGCAGACTGCGCTGTTTTTGCGCCTTTTTCCAAGGGACAGATGGTAACCTGCGTTCAGGAAGGTGTCGTAGAACTTCAGTGTGAGAACGACCTGGCAGAGGCGGAGAGAGAGGATCTGTCCGTGATGCCGATGCGTCGTATTTTCCAAAAGTGTGCAAACAATCTGGCAGCGGCAGGCGCAGAGCCTGTGGCGGCAGAGCTGGTGATCTTCCTGCCGGAGACGGTGGAGGAGCCGGAGCTGAAGGCATTGATGGAAGAGGCGGAGAAAGCAGCCACAGATCTGAATATCCAGATCATCGGCGGTCAGACCAGAGTAAGCTCTGCGGTAAGACAGCCGATTGCCACGGCAACGGGATACGGTATCCTGAGCGAAGCTGCAGTGACGCAGGTATCCGAGTGGAAAAAGCTGGCGGGTCAGGATATCATTATTACCAAGTGGATCGGCCTGGAGGGTACCGCGGATCTGGCGGCCCGGAACCGTGAAAATCTTCTTGAGAGATACCCGGCGTATCTGGTGGAAGAAGCAGCGGCGTTTGACCGGTATTATTCTATTTTACCGGAGGCCGCTACCGCCGTGAAGTCCGGCGGTTGTACCATGCATGATGTCTCCGAGGGCGGTGTATTTGCAGCGCTGTGGGAGATGGCAGAGGGTGCAGGTGTTGGACTGACAATAGATATGAAGAAGCTTCCTCTCAGACAGGAGACAGTGGAGGTATGTGAATTCTGTAATGTGAATCCGTATGAACTCAGATCCGGCGGCAGCCTGATCATTGCAAATCCGGAGGGAACTGCAGTGGTGGAAGCACTGGCGGCAGAGGGAATTCCGGCAGTGATCGTAGGGAGATTTACAGACAGTAATGAACGACTGATCCTGAACGAGGACGAAGTCCGTTATATGGATCGCCCTCAGAGAGATGAGATTTATAAAAATGTGTAAAATTTTGCAGTCATCCCTTATGTAAGGGAAAATGCAATATAAAAGTTATAAAGGAGATAGTGGCATGAGAGAAGAATTATTAGCGATCATAGAGAAGAACAGCAGGATCGATCTGAAGGAACTGGCTGTGATCCTGGGAGTGGAAGAGATCGATGTGGTAAATGAACTGGCAGCACTGGAGGCAGAGGGGATCATCTGTGGTTATCATACTCTGATCAACTGGGAGAAGACGGATATTGAAAAAGTAAGTGCGCTGATCGAGGTACGTGTAACTCCCCAGAGAGGCCAGGGCTTTGACAGTATTGCAGAGCGTATCTACAAATATCCTGAAGTGCGCAGTGTGTATCTGATGTCCGGAGCGTATGATCTGATGGTCATACTGGAGGGTAAGACCCTGCGGGAGGTATCTAATTTTGTATCTGACAAGCTGTCCACACTGGATTCCGTGCTGAGTACAGCAACGCATTTTATCCTGAAGAAATACAAGGATCACGGAACCGCATTTGCTACGAAAAAAGAAGATGAAAGAGAGATGATCACTCCATGAGAAATCCATTAGCAGATAAAGTAGTGGATATCAAGCCATCGGGTATCCGCAAATTTTTTGATATTGTAAGCGAGATGCAGGATGCCATCTCTCTGGGTGTGGGAGAACCGGATTTTGATACTCCCTGGCACATCCGGGACGAGGGTATCTATTCCCTGGAAAAGGGAAGAACCTTCTATACCTCCAATGCCGGTCTGAAGGATCTGCGTCAGGAGATCTGCAACACGATCCGGAGAAAACAGGGCGTAACCTATGACTGGCAGCATGAAGTGCTGGTGACAGTCGGTGGCTCTGAGGCAATCGATATCGGGCTGCGTGCCATGTGCAATCCGGGAGATGAAGTCCTGATCCCCCAGCCCAGCTACGTATCCTATGAACCCTGTGCGATCCTGGCAGGAGCGACTCCGGTGATCATTGACCTGAAGGCAGAGAATGAATTCCGCCTGACAGCAGAGGAGCTGGAGGCAGCCATTACGGACAAGACGAAGGTACTGATCCTTCCGTTTCCCAACAATCCTACGGGAGCCATTATGGAAAAGTCTGATCTCGAGGCTATTGCGAAGATCATTGAGGAGCATGACATTTTTGTCATGTCCGACGAGATCTATTCAGAGCTTACCTATAAAGAGAAGCATGTTTCCATCATCAGTCTTCCCGGCATGAAGGAGAGAACCGTTTATATCAACGGTTTCTCCAAGGCATATGCCATGACCGGATGGAGACTGGGATACTGTTGCGGACCTGCAGCCATCATTCAGCAGATGACGAAGATCCATCAGTTTGCCATCATGTGTGCTCCCACCACCAGCCAGTATGCGGCAGTGGAAGCTTTGAAAAACGGAGATCCCGACATCGAGGAGATGCGTACGGCCTATAATCAGAGAAGACGCTTTTTGATGAATGCGTTCCGTGAGATGGGGCTGGAGTGCTTTGAACCTTATGGTGCATTCTATGTATTCCCCTGCATCAAAGAATTTGGCATGACCAGTGAAGAGTTCGCCACCAGATTCCTGGAGGAGGAAAAAGTAGCTGCCGTGCCCGGAACCGCATTTGGTGACAGTGGCGAGGGGTATCTTAGAATCTCCTATGCGTACTCCCTGGAAAAGCTGAAGACCGCCATCGGCAGACTGGGACATTTTGTAGAGAAACTGAGAGCAGAACAAAATAATAAATAAAGCGTTCTAAGTAACTATTCGGAACCACAGGCTGTAAGTGGCGCTGAATAGTTACTATGCTGTAGAGGATAAATTATGCATATTATATTACATCAGCCGGAGATCCCGGCAAACACCGGAAATATTGGAAGAACCTGTGTGGCTACCGGCACCAGCCTGCATCTGATCGAGCCGTTAGGCTTCCGCTTAAATGAAAAAGAGATCAAGAGAGCCGGTATGGACTACTGGCAGCATCTGGATGTCACCAGGTATATGAATTTTCAGGAGTTCCAGGAAATGCATCCCGGAGCGAAGATCTGGATGGCAACCACGAAAGCACACCAGACCTACACCGATGTGAAATTTGGACCGGACGACTATATCATGTTTGGCAAGGAGAGCGCCGGAATCCCGGAAGAGATCCTGATAGAGCATGAAGAGACCTGCATCCGTATCCCTATGCTCCCTGAGATCCGTTCCCTGAACCTGTCCAATTCCGTAGCCATCGTGCTTTACGAGGCACTGAGACAGCAGGGATTCGAGAGCATGCAGAGGGATGGAGAACTGCACAGACTGCACTGGAAAGAATCGTAAGACTGTAAAAGGAACAATTCGGAGGAATGTTCCTTTTTGATTGGAAAAAATGTAATAAGATATAAAATATTGGTCAGAAAAAATGTTGAATATACAATTGATTTGATCAGAAAAAATGTTGTAAATTATATGATATTGATCAGAAAAAATGTGATAAACTGTATGTTATAGGAAAGAAAATTGTAACAGAACAGGAGCAGAGAATATATGCAGATCCATGATACAGCATTTATAGCTCCCGGTGCGGTGGTGCTGGGAGATGTGACGATCGGAGAAAACAGCGGAATCTGGTACAATGCGGTGGTCCGGGGCGACCGGGACTCCATTGTCATCGGCAGAGAGAGCAATATTCAGGACAATGCGGTAGTGCATCTGGGCAGCGGATATCCGGTGGAGATCGGAGACCATGTGACCATAGGACACGGTGCGATCATCCACGGCTGTAAGATTGGCGATAATACCATGATCGGTATGGGAGCCATTCTGATGAATGGCTGTAAGATCGGGAAAAACTGCATCATCGGTGCCGGAGCACTGGTGACACAGAACGTGGAGATTCCGGATAATTCACTGGTCATCGGCAACCCCGGGAAAGTAAAACGTGCTGTTACCGAAGAAGAGATCCGGTGGAATCTGAAAAACGCACACATTTACGTAGAGGAAGCACAGAAAGAATTAAGCGACTCTTATCGGCAAAATATAAATGAAATCTAAAAGAAAAAAGTTTGAGATATATTGCCGATGATGATATAATATTTCCGGTGAGCCGTTTTACGGAGGTTGTGTATGAAATATGTAAATGTAAATGAAATAGCTGCAAAATGGAATTTATCAGAAAGAAGTGTAAGAAATTATTGCGCCCATGGAAAAATTCCGGGTGTAATTCTTGATGGGAAAACATGGAGGATTCCGGAGGATGCCGTAAAGCCGGTCAGAAAGAAACGAGCAGAAAAAATAGCAAATGATCTTTTGACCAGATTAAAAACGGAAAAGGAAGCAGGGATACCGGGAGGAATCTATCATAAGGTTCAGATCGAACTGACATATAATTCGAATCATATGGAAGGCAGCCGCTTGACCCATGATCAGACCAGATATATTTTTGAAACGAATACGATTGGAATTCAGGATGAAGTTGTGAATGTGGATGACATTGTTGAAACAGCCAATCATTTCCAATGCATTGATCAAATAATAGAGTTGGCAAACTATCCCCTGAGTGAAGCATTTATTAAACAGTTACATTATATTTTGAAATCAGGAACGTCAGATAGTAGAAAAACGTGGTTTGCTGTTGGTGAGTATAAACGTTTTGAAAATGAGGTCGGAGGAAGCGCAACCGCAAAGCCCGCCGATGTATCCGGAGAAATGCGGAATTTATTAAGAAGATATAATCTTTCAAAACAAAAGACATTGAGGGAAATAATACAATTTCATTATGAATTTGAGAAGATACATCCTTTTCAGGATGGAAATGGCCGTGTTGGAAGATTAATTATGTTTAAGGAGTGCCTCCGTAATGGAATTACCCCTTTTATTATCGAGGATGATATAAAGGAATTCTACTATCGGGGTCTGAAGGAATGGAAGAACGAACAGGGATATCTTATGGACACTTGTCTGACTGCTCAGGATAGATTTAAGGTATACATGGATTATTTTGGACTGGAATATAAGGAGTAAAAACTATAACGAAAAAAGAGATCAAAAGAGCCAGATGACTACATTATGTTCGGTAAAAAGAGCACTGTCCTAGCGGAAGTGCTCTTTTGCGAATTCCATATCCTGTACCAGTTCCAGTGTTCCAAGATATTGCTCCTGCTTATCCCGGACAGCGTAATAAGTCACTAAGAATGTCCGGCCGCCCTTGTCCATCCAGACCGGTACCTGGTCCAGATTCCCTGCGCGGAATTCTCCGATAATGCGGCGAACCCGTTCTTCGATTTTAGGCGGATGACAGGTGAAGACCTCACGGCCCAATGCCATGCCGGGACGTTTGAATACCTTGGGGCCTTCGTTAAAATAACGATTGACATTATCGATGTCCACGAAGGTAATCTCCAAAGGAATCGTATTCAACATGGCGGTCAGCTGTGACAGGGTCAGACTACCGCCGGGAAGGTGGATTCTGGTCTCACCATCTGCAAAAGCATGTTCTACAGACAAGGTGTCAGCCGTAGAGGCAGTGTCTGCCAGATGTGCTTCCGCAGCCTGCCAACTGTCACTCCGGATACCGAAGCATTCTGCATAATCTTTGGCATCCCGGTAGATGTGATACCATTCCTCCTCCGAGAAATTCAGTGCGCAGTTGGGGAAGAGGATATTGGATTCCTTGTAGATCATTTCTTCCATGCGGGTCAATACGGCGTTCAAACGTTGTTTCCATGCATCGGTTTCTTTTTGGTCTTTTTGTTTTGCAAGGGCATTCAGTTCATCCCGGATCTCATCATCTACTGTCCACATGACCGCAGAGGGACCGCTGATCCCATATTGCACCTTCAAATGTGGATAAAGTAAGTCTCCCTTTCTGGCATAGTGGATAGCGATCTGGCGCAGCTCATTTAATGATCCGTCATTTATTGTTCCATTTTCCAGAACCTGCTTCGCGCGGGCAATCAGCTTTTCCAGTGCTGCATTTTCCAGCGTAAAAGTCTGCAGGGGATGCCCGGAGATCTGAATCAGGGCGGCAGCAGCGGAGAGCCGTTGGTCCTGTATGTCCTTAGCGTGCAATTTCTGGGCATCTGTCGCGGAACCATGGAACAGGGCGGAATGCACATCACAGAGCCGCTGCAATTCTTCGATGGAAGTACCCTCCCGCAGCAGCTCCTGCTCGGCATGCATAATCTCGGCAGGATCCACATCCTTACATTCCCGGACGAAATCCGCCTGGACATTTTCCAGAGCTTCTCCGTGATTCAAACGTTGTAAGTAAGACTTAATCTGATCTTTCATATAAAAATTCCTCCGGAACCAGTATGCCCCGGAGGAAAGTTTGTTATTCTTTTATTTTTATGATTAATCATCGTAGAGTGTTTTGATAAATTCGCAATCCACTACCAATACATAGAAAACCGAGCCATAATGTTCACTCTCCACGATACGCCCATAATCCAGAACCGTCTTATAAGTTCCATCTTTGACAGCAAGTCGGTATTTGACATAATCATTGTATCCGTTCATGCCGGATTCTATCTGCTGCCAGATGCTTTCTTCTACCTGTGTCAGATCTTCAGGATGCACCAGATTACGGAATTGATGTTTCGTAAAATGCATAAAATCATCCAGATCCGTACATCCTGTCAGCTGAAGCATTTCCTGATTAGCATACAGGATGCGTTCATCCTCCTTTTCGGCCCGGTAGATGAAAAAGGCACCCGGCAGGTTGTCAGAAATATCCGATAATGAAAAACCAAGCTGTGTCCGTTTCGAATTGTGGAAATCCGACCGGTAGGCCAGAGCACCATGTTTTCCCTGTAATTTTACCTCATAGAGTGCAATGTCGGCATAACGGAGAATGTCAGAGACTTTTTCTGCGTTGGCGGGGTATTCCGCATAGCCCAGGGAAATGCTGTAATTGTGTTCGACGCCTTTGGCTGAAAAAGAGCGGGAAGCCTTGCTGAAAGCGTCTATCATTGGGGCAGCCTCTTCTGCACTGCAATCCTTCAGGATAATACAGAACTCATCACCGCCATTTCTGGCAATAATGGAATTATCCGGAAAAGCCTGCACTAAGGATTGTGAAAGCTGCAATAGAACCTGATCACCGATAGTATGACCATAGACATCATTGATAAATTTAAAATTATCCACGTCAAGTAATATACCGACACAGTTTTTCTGCTTGTTTCCCTCCAGATACTCCTCCAGCTGCAAATTAAATCCGTTACGATTTAAGAGACCGGTCATAGAATCCGTCAGAGAGAGTCTGCGAAATTTTTTGCGTTGTTCGTCAACGAGTAGTATAGATATCGTTAGAACCACCAGTAGTAGGATCACTGCAATGCCACATAATACTATCAGTTGTAAAAGTGTGCCATTCTTCCAGCCACCGGTGGGCATGATTTCCAGCCTCCAGTTACATCCACCCAGAGTAAAATCATAAGAGACGGGATCCATCAGAGTCTCCTCCGACTGGTCTACCACGGTATATTCATCGGTCAGAGGTGAGATGGTCTTCGATAGCCGGTATTGATAACCGAAATTGGTTAAGGCATCAGCGGAATGCTGAAAAATATCAGGAACCTTGATGATAACCATGGTCATGCCCCAAAAATAGGGAGTTCCCTTCTCATCCTGTAAAAAAACTGGATTACGGATCGAAAGGACGTGTCCTCCCTGCTCCAGCTCGAAAGGACCATGTATGATAAGCACATCATTAGCAATGCTGTAATTTACGGTCTCTCCGCGGTATTTGTCATGGATCAGGTCTATTTTACCTGCTTCGTTGCCTTCGGCGGGATAGATATCTGTTACGATGCCCCCGGGAGCCACTTGGATGCTCCGGACGTAATCTGCCATCATTCTGTCCGCAATGATATCAAATTTGTCGATTCTGCCGTCCGTACTGATCAGAAGCTGCTCCAGTGTATCCGTGATACTGATACCGGCATACAGATCTGCGATCATGTTATCACCGTAGGTTACAGCATTTAGTTCCGCAAGAGTGCGGATGTGCCTGAAGTCGTCCTGCTGTACCGCATGAGCGATCATATATAAGACAATACTGCCGATAAGAAGTATCCATAACGGCAGCAGCCATTTGGTATGAGAAAATTTAATTTTCTTCCGTGTCATAGTGTTATGCTTCCTTCGTATGTGTTGGCAAAATAAATCCAATCTAATTATAGCATTTTGACGTTTTTTTGTATAGACATGAGAAGATATTTCATTCCGCTTCGATCCGCGCTAAACATGTGCCACTGGCACATGGCATCCTACCCTCTACCCGCATATCGAGGGATTATCATCCCACTTTTATGCTCATATCGGGGCGTTTAGTATCATAAAAAAGAATAGAAATGTGGTACAATACTTAGGGAAAGATAATTAGTTACGAAAGAATATGTTAGGAAGCATGCATAAAAAATTATTGGGAATATCAGCTGGACAAGGAGAAGGGCAATAAGGTAATATATTATTGCATGCCGGAACGGAAAAGGAGGATTCCTCCGACGGAAGGAATCGTCTGCGGAATGGAGATTAGTATGGAATATATATCAGATGCACAGGCAAAACAGATGATCTTAGAGGTAGGCCGCAGAATGTATCAGGGCGGCTTTGTGGCAGCGAACGACGGGAATATCTCCTGTAAAGTCGGAGATAATGAGATCTGGGCAACACCTACGGGAGTTTCTAAGGGATTTATGACAGAGGACATGCTGGTAAAACTGGATCTGGACGGGAATGTGTTGGAGGGAACGCACAAGCCTTCCAGCGAGATCAAGATGCACCTCAGAGTATTCAAAGAGAACCCGAAAGTACAAGGCGTGGTACATGCACATCCTCTGACGGCGACGGCGTTTGCCTGTGCGGGCATCAGTCTGGAAGAACCGGTGCTGATGGAAGGGGTACTGTCCTTAGGCTGTGTGCCGTTAGTACATTTTGCCCTGCCGGGCACAGAGGAAGTGCCGGAAGCGGTGGCACCCTACTGCCGAGAATACAATGCTGTACTGTTAGCAAACCATGGCGCGCTGACCTGGGGAGATAACCTCATGCAGGCATATTACCGCATGGAGACCACGGAATATTATGCGAAGATCCTGATGATGAACAACTTTATCTTAGGGAAGAAGACGTTGTTGTCCCAGGGACAGATCGACGATATTATCAAGATCCGTGCAGGATGGGGTATCACCACAGGCGGCAGACCCATCGGACCGGAAGGAGCGCAGAATCTGGAGGATATCTGTATTTCCCAGAAGAGGTGATTTGTTTTTCCGGGCATATTAGCGCGATAGCACGAATCTGTAAGCTTATAATAGAGGGTCATGTTAGAGACTTCTGCGAAAGCAGCCTCCAACAGGGCCTTCTTTTTGTGCTTTATTTGTGTAATTGCATAGACGTAAGCAGGGGGAAAAGCTCCTACAGGACACAGATTTTTCACAGAGTGAACACTTTTTCAATACAAAATCCAACTATACTTGAGAAAACAACGGAATTTGGACGGAATAGCAATCGGAGGTTCGCCGTGAAGAACAAAGAGATCAAGCAGATAATTTTTTCCCAAAAGAAAAACAAAAAATGGATCATCGTTGCGCTGGTACTGGTACTTACGCTGGGTGGAGGTTCTGTGGCAGCAGTGGTGATATTACATAGAAACGGCAATCGATCAGAATTTTCCATGCCGGCTAATATGTCGGGATTGACCTTCACGGAGGATATGACTGCTGCGTCAGGTGTTACCAATGTCGGTATCACGGAGGCGAGCTTTGACGTGGAAAATATGACGACAGAGTTAGAGATTGAGGAAGTCTATGCGGTCTCCGGGGAGGAGGTAACGGCAGGAGATAAGATTTTAAAGCTTACGGAGGACAGTGTGGAGGAAGCCAGAAAGGAACTGGAGAGAGCGCTGGAAGATGCGGAGCTTGCGTATCGCACCGGAGCTATCGAATATGAGCAGAACCTAATCACAGCGGAGTATACGAGAGACAGTGCCATTCTCACCGGACAACAGGCTAAGGAAGTCTATGATGAGACGGTAGCAAGTCTGCAGAGTGCTGTGGCCAGGGCGGAAGAGGAATTGCAGGATGCCGAGGATGACATAGCGGAATATGAGTCTTACGTTAATGACGGTTCCTATAAGAGTTATTTCAAGGTAGATGAATATCAGGCAATCTATGATGAGAACTTGAAAGCCCTGACGGATAAACTGGATGAGTGGGGAATTGGCTGGTCCCAGATCACCGGCGGGTCAGCCGGATCTGTGCAAGCAGGTGGAACTGCAGGCAATGTGCTGGGTAGCAGTGGACAGGACAGCAATTCCTCGAATGTGAAAACTTTGGCATCTCTCTACAACATTTTAGAACAGAACCTGAAGGATCTGGAAGAGGCACAGGAAAAATATGAGGATGCAGTCACCAATGCTTCTTTTAACTTACAGACATTGCAGTTAAAGCTTCCCAGCCTTCAGCAGGCAGTCACGGAGGCAAAGGAAAATTATGAGATCCAGCTGGCGCAGGCAAAGTTGACCTATGAGACTTCCCTGTCCGGCGCAGAACGGGCAGAGAGCGATTATAATACTACGGTGGAAAAAGCTAAGTCCGATCTGGCAGCTCTGAAAAGTACTTATGAAGATGCCAAAGAGAATTTGGAACGGTTTGAAAGCAGTGTGGGAGACGGATATTTCTATGCCTCAGAGGATGGAACGATCCTGCGGACCATGGTGCGGCCGGAGCAGACGCTGACTTCCGATGCAGTCGTATTCGTCTACAGCAATCCGAAGGAGCTGACGGTCACCGTATCGGTAGATCAGTCGGATATTGCAAAACTGACTGTAGGCGACAGTGCTTATGTGCAGTCCTCCGCAGGCAGCGGATATACTGGTGTGATCACAGCCATCGATCCGGTATCCTCGTCTGACAGCCGTACCAGTGTCACTTACAGCGTGACGGTACAGATCAACGTGGAAGATGAGGAGGACAGCTTAAGTGCCAACGAATCCGTCACCGTAGTCTTCGGCATGACGGAGGAAGAGATCAAGCAGTTACAGCAGAGACAGAGCATGCAGGGAGGACAGACACAGTCATGAAATTAAAAAGACCACATTTTGATAAACTGAAATCCCTCACGAAGAAGCAGAAAAAGTTGATTCTGGCGGGGATCGCACTGTTTCTGCTGATCCTGGCAGCCTGTTATACCGTGTTTATTGCACCTTTACTTCAGAAAGAACAGTGGATCTACAAGGAAGAGACGGTGGAGCGTGGTACTTTAAAGGTAGGTGTTACTGAGAGCGGCTCTCTGGAATACAACACAAAATCCGTAGATTACGATCTGGATCTGGATGTCAGTGACGATGACGAGGATGACAGCGACGAGGATGACGATGATGCCGTACAGAAATATCTGAAGATAGAAAAGATCTATGCTGCCAGCGGGCAGCGTGTCACCGAAGGCGAGGAACTGCTGAAATTCACGGAAGACAGCGTGGAGGCAGTTCGGGCATTGTTGCAGAATGCGGTAGTGGAGGCGCAGGCAGACTATGCGGAGGCAGAGAGTACTTATGAATTGTCCCTGTTGGAAGCCCAGACCGATTACGATACCCAGAAGATCAGTGCTTCCTATGCGGCATCTATCCGCAATACTTCCGGTACGAGCGTGACGAACAATGTGGCATCCCTGCAGGTGCAGCTGGAGCAGAAGCAGGCGAATACCGCATCTTTGCAGGAGAAACTGACGCAAGCACAGGAAGATTATCAGGATGCATTGGAGACCTACGAAGCGGCAAAGGAAGGCTATGAAGGTGCCGGAACCGATAATACAGTGAATTTCATGACAATACAGAACGGTTATCTCAGCGCAAGAACAAAATATCAACAGGCAAAAGCGGCGCTGACTCAGGCGGAAACAGCGGTAACGGACAATGAAAGTGCCATCACCGATCTGGAGAATCAGCTGGCGGCAGCCAGGGCGAAGCAAACTATTGACAAGCTGGATACGGAAGAGACCTATCAGGAGGCCGTGATCAACGGACAGAATGCCCAGACTACCTACAACGCTACCGTGGAAGATCTGAAGGAGACCTTACAGGAAGCGGAAGAGACGAAAGAAAAACGGGAAGAACAGTTACAGGCCTTTGAAGCTTTCATCGGAAGTGATGGTATTCTCTATGCCGCAGAGGATGGTGTGATCACAGAGGTCAGCTACGAAGCGGGAGACCGTCTGACGACGACAGGAGCTCTGTTTTCCTATGCAACGTCGGATGACATGAGAATCTCCGTGGATGTGACCCAGGAGGATATTGTGGACCTGCAGGTGGGAGATGCGGTAGATATCACCTTTACGGCATACCCGGAGGATTCCTATACCGGAAGCATTCTCTCCATCAATACCACGGCTACTTCCGATTACAGTAATACCGTAAGCTACACTGTGGAGATCAGCGTGGAAGGTGAACTGGAGCAGCTCTACGGCGGCATGACCGCAGATGTGATCTTCGTTACCGAAGAAAAGGAAGATGTCCTCTATGTATCCCGTAAGGCGATCGTAGAAGAGAACGGCAAGACCTATGTCTATCGTAAGGCAGCACTGGGCGGCAGGGAACTGGCGGAGGTAGAGACCGGTATCACTAACGGTGTGGACATCGAGATCTTGTCAGGACTGGAAGAGGGCGATACCATCTACCTGGCAAGTAAAGTCAGTTCCGAGGCAGAAGTCAAGAGCACGGAGGAGACTGCCGATTCCGGCAGCAGTTCTGATACCGCAATCGGCAGTGATACGGAGTTCGAGATGCCGGAGGATATGCAGATGCCGGGAGGCGGTGACATGCCCCAAGGTGGTCCCGGAGGCGGTGACATGCCCCAAGGTGGTCCCGGAGGCAGCGGTTCCGGCAGTTTCGGCGTCGGAATGCCGGGCGGTCCCGGAGGACAATAAATCAGGCGGATGGAACAAATGTTGAGAAACAGACAGGAATGATTGGGAACAGTTATGAAGCAGAATGAAAATGGGAAAAAGATCAAGGAAACTATAAAAAATCGGATGAGCTGGATCGGATCATGGAAAAGCTGGTCGAAAAGACGCAAGCTCACCACAGGTGTCTGTGGTGTCTGTGTGATCGCTGTAGTGGCTGGTGCCATTGGTCTCTCCGGTGGTTCCGATACGGAAGTCATCTATAAAGAGACCACCGTAAAATACGGGACACTGGTCAAAGGTGTGACGGAGACCGGCTCCGTGGACATCGGTACGGTGGATCAGACCTTTGATCTGGATATGAGTGCCCTGCAGAGAACGGATACTTCCGGCAGCAGTTCCTCCGGCGGCTCCTCCGGTAGTACTGCCGGCAGCAACTCTGGATCCGGTGGATTTGGCGGCATGAGTGCTTCCGGTGGCGGAGCCCAGGGAGGCTTAGACATGTTTGGGCAGATCTTTAATATGGGCGGCAGCAGCTCCGGCAGCAATGGTGACGATTCTACCCTGACCGTGGCAGAGGTAGTGGTCTCCGTGGGGCAGCAGGTGTCCGAGGGAGATCCCCTGTACCTGCTGGAAGAAGACAGTGTCTCCGACCTGGAAGACGAACTGCAGTCTAACGTAGAGAAAGCAAAAGCGGATCTGGAGGCGGTGGAAGCCGACCAGACCCTGTCAAAACAACAGGCAAAATACACTTATGACAGCAGCACTGCTTACGGCAGTTATATTGATACCGAGTACAGTACTACATTGCAGGAGCTTCAGAATACGGTAGATTCTGCGGAGAGCACACTGGAGCAGGCGAAGAGCAGCCTGGAAGATTACCGGGCACAGCTGGAGGAAGTAACGGCAGCCTATGAGGATGCGGCACAGGTATTGTCGAACTGTAAATACAGTCTGAACAGTACCGACGCAGCAGATGATACTTACGGATATGTCTATTATGCGCAGCTGACGGAGCAGGCACAGTCCACGGCAGATTCCCTGGAGCAGCAGAAGGAAGAGCTGGAACAGAGAGTAGAGCAGGCGGAGGAAAATGTAACCACAGCCGAGACCGCTTATAATAAAGCAAAACGGGAACTGGAGCAGGGGAAGCTGACCGCAGCTGAGACCCAAAAACTGCGGACGCTGGCTTACAATACCGCACAGGAGACCTATGACATTGCACTGGGGTATCTTGCGCAGGAATTGTCCGATCAGCAGGAAACCTATAATGAGACACTGGAAAAATGGAATGAGTTCAGCACTTATATCGATGGTAATGCAGTATGTGCAAGATACAACGGCGTCATCACCGGCGTGGAGCTGGAGGCCGGAGACAAGATCAGTACCGGAACCTCTCTGGTTACCTTATACGATATGGACGAAATGACCATGACGGTAACAGTGGATGAAGATGACATGACGGATATCTCTCTGGGATCTGCGGCGAATATTGCATTGACGGCATATCCGGAAGATATCTTTACGGCAAAGGTGACGGCTATCGGAGATGCGACATCGGATTCCAGTGGAAACATAACTTATGACGTAACTGTCACATTAGAAGGGGATGTCTCCGGACTGTTCCAGGGCATGACAGGAGATGTGACTTTCGTTACGGAACAAACGGAAGAAGTGCTGTATGTCTCACGCAGAGCCATTATCACAGAGGATGACAAGACTTATGTAAAAGTGAAGACTGCAGATGGCAGCATTGTGAGAAAAGAAATAACGACAGGGCTGTCAGATGGTTCTAATGTGGAGATCTCCGGAGATATTGCAGAAGGAGACACTGTGTTGATCGAAAGCAGCATTACGAAGTAGAGCGGAGACCTGTGGGAAAGTAAGGTCAATGGAAGGGAAGAAGTAGAATATGAGATTATCCGAAATATTACGTCTGGTGTGGCTGAACCTGTCACAGAATAAATTCAAAGTGATCCTGACTTCCATCGGTATCGTTGTGGGATCCGCCACCATAATGCTGGTGCTGGCGATAGGTACCGGTGGAAAAGAAGAAGTGGCGGAGCAGTTCAAGAACCTGAATGCCGGGGCAATTGATATTACCTGTGACAGCAGTAATAGCGGCGGTTTTAGCTTTGAAATGCCGGGCGGTGGAGGAAGCGTTACCGTCACCAATATGGGCGGCGGTACGTCTGGTGGTCCCGGCGGAGGCATGGATTTCGGCGGTTTTTTCGGATTCGGACAGGAGGAAGAGAGCGAAGCCGTGACATTGACCAGTGAAGACTGTGATGATCTGCCGACTTTTGTATCGGGAATCTCTGCAACTACGATCTCTTATTCCACTACAGCATCGGTGGAGGGAGGCGATATGACCTCTGCTTCCTATTACACCATTGCCGGTGTGGAGGACAATTATGCCACTATCAGTAATCTGGAAATGGCCATCGGGGATTTCCTTACAGAAGAAAACAATGAGAGCAAGGAAAAGGTGTGCGTACTGGGTGCCACCGCGGCAAAGGAAATTTTCGGCAGCGCCTACGATGCCTATGACGGTACAGTCTATATTGATGGCCGACCCTATATAGTGTCAGGGGTATTATCCGAGATGGGAACTGTGGCATCCGGCATCAGCCCGGATACGGCGATCTATGTACCTTATGAAACCGGCATCAAATACATTACCGGTACGAATATCAGTCCAACCATCACGGTCATTGCGGAGGATGTGAATCAGGTGAATACTGTAATGACGGATGTAGAGAGTACCTTAAAAGAAAGCTATCCCAACACCACATTTACCATCAGCGATGCCGGAAGCAAGATGGAGGCAGCCTCCGCTTCCAATGAGACTTTGACATTACTGCTGATCTCCATGGCAGTGATCGTATTTATCGTTGGCGGTATCGGTATTATGAACGTGCTGTTTGTATCCATCAAGGAGCGTACCAACGAGATCGGTATTTTGAAAGCGCTGGGCTGTTCCCGGAAGGATGTCCTGTTGGAGTTTTTATTGGAAGCAAGCTTTACCAGTCTGGTAGGGGCCGTACTGGGGGTGCTGGTGGCTCTTGGAATTACGCCATTCGTGCAGCTGTTCAACGTGAGAGTGTCCCTGTCGGTACAGGGTGTAGTATTGTCGCTGTTGTTTGGTGTCCTCACCGGAAGCATCTTCGGCTTCTATCCGGCATATATGGCATCGAGACTGATCCCCGTAGAAGCTTTAAATCAGGAGTAGTGTGAAAAATAAATTTTCACACGCAAATTTGTGCCAAAGGCACAAAGTTTGCAGGTTATGAAAGGCGTAAGGATTATGATGGAAAACGCAATGATCACCATGAAAAATATAAATAAAGGCTATATGCTGGGAGAGGAGCGTCTGCCGATCCTGAAGGACATCAATTTTCAGGTAAATAAGGGAGAATACGTGGCAATCTTAGGCCCTTCCGGTTCCGGTAAGACTACGTTAATGAATATGATCGGCTGTATGGATGTGATGGACAGCGGAGAGTATTATCTGGATGGCATGGCAATCCACAAGACCAAGGAGGACGATCTGACCATGGTACGCAACCAGAAGATCGGGTTTATTTTCCAGAACTATCAGCTGATCCCGACCTACAATGTCATGCAGAATATTATCATGCCGCTGCTGATGCGTGGCATGACCCATGAAGAAGCAGAAGAAAAGTGTAAAAATACTATCAAACTGCTGGGGCTGGATCATCGTATCGGACATAAGCCCAACGAATTGTCCGGCGGACAGAAGCAGAGAGTATCCATTGCCAGAGCACTGGTGGGACAGCCGGCGATCCTTCTGGCGGATGAGCCTACCGGTGCTCTGGATCAGACCAGCGGCAAGGAAGTACTAAAGCTGTTCCGGGAACTGAACGATATGGGCAACACCATCGTCATGATCACCCACGACCTGGGCGTAGCACAGTCAGCGAAACGTATTGTGCGTATTGTGGATGGGCAGCTACAGGAATAATTACAATTTACGAGATATCAAATGTTGTCTCCGTTCCAGCCCCAATATTTTACGGTCTGATACTTTACATAGACATGATCCGGAGCGATGTTCATGATCTCATGAAAGATATTGCAGATCTCTGCGGTTAGTGCAGAAAAGGCAGTGGCATCTTCTCCGCCGAAAACACTGACTTCTACCATAGCCAGCGGTTCGCTGTTGCTGCCACGAAAATATAAGTTATAATTCGGCTCAAAGCCAAGCATAAGCCAGCTCTCGGATTTGCCGGGAACAATAGAGATGGCCTGTCCCAATCGGGTTTTCAGAGCCTGCTCCTGTTCAATGGAGATGGGAGTACTGATTTTGGAATTAATAAAAGGCATAAGATATCCTCCTTAAAAAATTTTATCTGTCTCTATAGTAAATCCAGAAATGGCGGGAAGCAAGTCACTTTTTTCCTTTTGATGGCTTTGGTATTTGATTTTCTGATTTTGAGCATAAAAGAGTCCCATTTTGCAAAAACTCCTGGTAACACAATGCGAAAGGCAGGAAAGAGAAATGCAGATACGGGACGATCTTGGAATTACAACAAAACTGGAAAACGGCAAGGCTTATCTGGAATTTGTACTGCCGGAAAAGATTGGGCGTTTGCTGTCCGCTTTACAGATCGAGATCTGGGAAGAAGCGGAGGGCGGGCGCCTTGTTTTTCATGGAGAATATGCTCCGGAAGAGTCAGATTGCATGACGGCGTTGTTGCTGCGGCCGCATCTGTGGGACGGCTTGCGGGATCCCTATGTCTATCTGGTGAAGGCGCAGGGAAGGTTCGGAACCGTGGAGTATGGAGAAAAGACAGGTTGCACGGAGAATGAGGAAAAGTCAGATCCTGCTGAGGATATAACCGAGGCAGTGGAAGTGTACTGGCAGCAGGAACTGGCAATTTATGACGTGCATGTCATCGATAAAAAGGGAATCTTTCTCAATGAAAAAGAGTTTCTGCCACATGAAGTAGTCTACCGGCTTCCCCCGCAGATCAGTGATGCCGGGATGAGGGTGGAGCAGGTACGAAGAGATCTGGAACGGCTGGTCCGGGTGGGGGTAAATGTGATCCGGCTGGAAGGAACCGGGACCGGGGCAGAGGGGGTGAACTGCTCCGAAGTGAGAACGTTTTACAGCCTGTGCAGAAAGCGTGGATTTCTCACTGGGGACCTGTGGATAAGACCGGAAAATCTTCCGGTATATCGTGGATTATCCGGAGAAACGGCAGAAGATGGACTTCTTTCGGCGAATGGCAGAACGCTGACGGAGCGGTATTACTATTATCAGGCGAAGTGGAGCAGCGAACCGGTGCTCTATCCGGTACTTTCCACTCTGCATCGTCAGGAGAACGGATTACTTTCTCTGACAATTTACAGCAATCAGAAAAAAGTGGTGCTCTATGTGGACGGATTACTTTTTTTATTCCAGACGGCTGCATCCGGTGATCCGGAGTTCATTTTTGAAGATATTCCTGTGGAGAAGCTGCCGCTGCATCTGGCGGTGGAGGCAGGAAATTTAAGCATTTCGCTGACCGTGACGAAGCTTTAAGGGTTGGGGCTTCACAGATTTTTCACAAATGTTTCACCTTTTCATGACATTTGAGACATATACTGATACCAAAATCGAAAAGTCCGAGACCACATGAGCTTGCTCAGATGTGATTGAGAGACTTTGAGATTTGCCCCGATATGAGTACAAAAGTGGGATGATAATCCCACGATGTACGAATAGCGGGCAGGATTGTGAGAGTGCGTAGCACGGAACAATCCGTAGGTATCAGTTCTGGGGACTCGTGGGTATCAGTTACGGGTACCCGTAGATATCAGGTGGGGGATCACACCATATCCGGGAGGCAAATATGATAGAAGTAAGCAATCTTACAAAAAAATATGGTGACCATATTGCCGTAGATCATCTCTCTTTCCGTGTGGAAAAGGGACAGATTTACGGCTTTCTTGGTCCAAACGGCGCAGGTAAATCCACGACAATGAACATCATCACGGGTTACCTGGCAGCCACGGAGGGCACTGTGACCATCGATGGCAAAGATATCCAAAAAGATCCGGAGGAGGCAAAGCGTGCTATCGGTTATCTGCCGGAGATTCCGCCACTGTATGTTGACATGACTGTCAGAGAATACCTGGACTTCGTGGCAGAACTGAAAAAAGTGCCGAAAAAAGAGCGGAAGCAGCAGATCGATGAGGTCATGGAAATGACACAGATCTCTGATATGCAGCAGCGTCTGATCAGGAACCTGTCAAAAGGTTATAGGCAGAGAGTCGGACTGGCACAGGCGATCCTTGGCTACCCGGAGGTCATCATTCTGGATGAGCCCACGGTAGGTCTGGATCCGAAACAGATCATCGAGATCCGTGATCTGATCCGCAAGTTGGGGGAGAATCATACCGTGATCCTTAGCTCCCATATTCTGTCGGAGGTCAGCGCGGTCTGCGACCATATTATGATCATAGCTCATGGTAAGCTGGTAGCCAGCGATTCTCCGGAGAATCTGCAGAAGCTTATGAGTGGTTCCATGGAACTGAACCTGGAAGTAAAGGGAAGCACCGCTGCGGTGAAGAACGCATTGCAGGAGATCTCACAGATCGACCGGATCGAAGAGAACACGGAGGCATCCAAAAATATTGCAAAGCTGAAAGTGATCTCCAAAGAAAATGCCGACATCAGAGAGCAGGTATTCTATGCACTGGCAGAAGCAAAGCTGCCCATTTTAGAGATGACCCATGCGGAGAAGTCTCTGGAAGACATCTTCCTGGAACTGACCGAGGATGTAGCACCCACACAGCCGGAGAAGCACAAACTATTCTCAAAAAGAAAAAAGCCGGAAGCCGAAGAAACTGTAACTACAAAGGAGGCGGAATAATATGCTAGCCATTTATAAGAGAGAATTGAAATCCTATTTCCGTTCCTTTATCGGATTTTTATTTATTGCGGTCACCCTGTTTTTCCTGGGACTGTATTTCAGTGTTTATAACCTGATGAACGGATATCCTTATTTTGCGTATGTGGTATCCAGCGTTACCTTTTTATTCATGCTGACCGTGCCGATCCTGACCATGCGTATTCTGGCGGAGGAAAAGCGGAGCAAGACGGATCAGCTGATCCTGACGGCACCGGTGTCCGTAGGCGGCATCGTTATGGGAAAATTCCTGGCGCTGTTAACTATATTTGCCATTCCCGTAGCAATCATCTGCTTTTACCCGCTGATTATGGCGCAGTACGGCAGTGTTCCCATGGGAGAGGCCTATCTGTCGATCCTGGCATATTTCCTCTTCGGGATGACCGCCATTGCCATCGGTCTGTTCCTGTCTTCCGTGACAGAGAGCCAGGTCATCGCAGCAGTACTTACTTTTTTAGTATTGTTCCTGGGATATATGATGGATTCCATCTGCTCCATTATTTCCAGTACCGGCAATCTGTTGACAAAGATTTTGCGTTGCTTTGACCTTTATACGCCGTTTTCTAATCTGTTAAACGGCACACTGGATGTATCTTCTATCGTATATTATGCATCCGTTACGGCGCTGGTTCTGTTCCTAACGGTACAGTCCATTCAGAAACGCCGTTACAGCATGTCCGTGAAGAACTTAAGCTTCAGTGCCTACAGTACCGGTATGATCGCTGTAGCGGTAGCACTGGTAGTAATCGTTAATATTATCATGGGCGAGATGCCTTCCAGCTGGACAGCAATCGACATGACCAGCCAGAAGCTCTATTCCCTGACAGATCAGACCGTTGACTATGTGAAAAATATGCAGGATGATGTGACAATCTATGTGTTGGTAAATCAGGACAATCAGGATACCACATTGGGGCAGACTTTACAGAGATATGATGATCTGTCGGATCATATCACCGTGGAATATGTGGATCCTACCGTTAACCCGATGTTCTATACCCAGTACACCACCGGCAACATCAGCACGAACAGCCTGATCGTGGTCAGCGAAAAGCGCAGCAAGGTCATTGATTACAACGATGTCTATGAGTCTTCCTATGATTTTGACTATTCGACGTACAGTTATAACACCACGACCACCGGTTATGATGGCGAAGGACAGATCACCAGTGCGTTGGATTATGTGTTAAATGATGATATGCCCAAGGTATATATGACAACAGGACATAATGAACTGAGTTTAAGTAACACTTTTACATCCGCACTGAACAAGGAAAATGTGGATTATGAGACCGTGAATCTGATGGATCTGGATACTATCCCCGACGATGCGGCCTGTCTGTTCATTAACGGTGCCACCAGCGATTTTTCATCCGATGATAAGGATAAGGTGATCGACTATCTGAACAACGGTGGAAAAGTTATCCTGGTAACCGGTTATACCGATGAGGAGACACCCAATATAGATGCTATCTTAAGCTACATGAATCTGAGCATTGCCAAAGGACTGGTAGTGGAGAATGATTCCAACGGCTACTACAGAAGTCCTTATTATATCCTGCCGACACAGAGCTCTGACAGCTATACCTCAGGCACCTACGGAAAATATCTGTTCCTGCCGTATTCTCAGGGCATCATCGTCCCGGAGGAAGTAAGTACCGACGAGACAGCCACCGGTGATATTACCTATGATGTATTCCTGAGCACCTCCGACAGCTCTTTTGCAAAACAGGATGTCAACAATACACAGGATTTTTCACAGGGTGAAAATGATGTGAATGGTCCCTTCGCATTAGGTGTTGAGGCAGTAAAGACTTTGGATGATGGGGATGCGACACTGGTCGTGTACGGTTGCGAGCAGCTGTTCACGGATGATGCAAATTCTGTCGTCAGCGGTGCGAACCTGACCCTGTTCACCAATACATTCAGTGGAATGGCAGATCATGAGACCTCGGTATCTATTCCGGTAAAAAGTTATGAGGTCTCTAATCTGGTAGTGGATTCCGCACAGATTCTGCTGCTGGGGCTGCTGGTTACCGTGATACTGCCTGTCGGCTGTGTGATCGCCGGATTCGTGATCTGGTTCCGCAGACGGAAGAAATAATTGAAAGGCGTGAGATATAGATATGAAAAAGAAACAAAGACAGATGATCGGAATGCTGCTGGCACTGGTGGTTCTGGCGGCAGTATTCCTGGGCATCCGACAGTATAATAAAAATGCATCGTCCGCGACTTCCACCACCGAGGATACACAGGAGACGGTGCTGGATGTGAACTCCGATGATATTACCAGCTTTAGCTATGTATATGAGGGAGAGCCCTATGCCTTTGAAAAAGAGGATGATACATGGTACTATGCGGACGATCATTCCCTGAATCTGAACCAGGAGCGTATCAAGGCTATGATCCTGAAGGTGGCACCGTTAAAGGCAGATCAGGTGATTGAAAATGTGACGGATATGTCACAGTACGGACTGGCGAACCCGGAGCGTACCATTCAGTACGAGACTGCAGATCGCAGCGTGATCATTAATGTCGGTAATCTGAATTCCATGACCAGCCAGTATTACATTGCATTTCCTTCGGAAATGAAAGTGTATGTCGTGGCCACCAACGTGGTGACAGGCTTCAATTATACACTGGATGATCTGGTGGAGGAGACTACCGAAGAAACAGAAAGTACCGAAGCGACGGAGACTGCTGAAACAGAAACCACGGAAGCTGTGGAAACGGAAACTGCAGCGACGGAAGCAGATTAGGAATGCTCCCCCACGAATGACAATGATGTCATTTAACCTTAATATCGTATCTTTTTGAGGCAGAATGGACAGATCTTCCCGCAGAATGAGGAAGATCGTGACCTGTTCTGCCTCTTCCATTTCCTCCACGGATTTGCCGGCGAAACGTTTATCTACGAATATCTCGGCGATCTCATGAATATCTGCTTCTTTAATATTAGAGAGACTGCTTTTGCGCTGGTACTGTTCCACAAAGCCGGCACTGATGATACCGGTGGGGATAGCCACGGCACCGACACCGAGATAGGCGATACAGATCGCCATGATCCGGCCAAGTGTGGTGATGGGATAGATGTCTCCGTAGCCTACGGTGAGCAGCGTTGACATGCTCCACCAGATACCGCTGAAGGCATTGCGGAATACTTCCGGCTGGGAATCATGCTCCACGCTGTACATGCACAGACTGCTGGCGAGCATCAGGATCAGTACGATGAACACGGAGGAAATGATCTGATTGCGTTTTTCATACAATACCGTAGTGATGACATTGAAGGAATCATACCGTGCATTCAGGCGGAACAGATGGAAGATTCTCGCCACCCGCAGCATCCGGAAGATGACCATACCGGACAGGAAGAAAAAGGGTAAAATTGTCAACAGGTCGATAATGCCGTCGAAGGAGATCAGAAACCGCAGCCGGGAGCGGAACTCGTTTTTATCAGGATATAGATAGTCCGCAGTCCAGATCCGCAGGATATATTCCACACAGAAGATCAGAATAGTGAGAACCTCGACCACATGAAATATCGGAAATAAAAAAGCAAGCTCATCAAAGGTTTGCAGAAAAGTCACCAGAATATTTGCACAGATAACGATAGCAATAAAAATATCAAAGAGCCGGCTCAGACGGTTACTTTTGTCGCCGATCTGGATGATGTTAAATACTTTTTTCTTCATGTTGAATCCTCATTGTTTTCCGGGGCAGCGCAAGGGAATGCTTGTGATTCCATCATACGGAGGTGGAAGAGGAAAGTCAAGAAATGCAGTGACAGAATCCGTCAACTTTCTTAAAAACAGTCATATATTATAGTAAATCCAAATACAATGAAAGGATACAAAAATATATGGCTAGATTTACAAATCAGGCACAGCTTCGCTATGGAAATGAGATTACAAACTCCAATATAGCAGTGGGTGAGATCACGGAGGTATTGTCTGCAACCAAGACAGCAGTGCGGGATACCTACGGGCAGAATGAAAATGTGACGTATGTGATCAGCATTGTGAACTCAGGCACTACAGCATTTAACGGAATTACAGTAACGGATAATCTGGGAGAGTATTTGTTTAATACCAGAGAACTGACACCTCTGACGTATATTCCGGGGACCGTAAAATACTATGCAAACGGAATTTTACAGGCAACACCGGCTGTAACGGCAGGCCCTCCTCTGACAATCACGGGAATTACCGTGCCTGCGGGAGGTAATGTGACACTTACCTATGAGGCTGAGGTGAACTCTTATGCACCGCTGGCAGCAGAGGCTTCCATTACGAATACGGCGACGATTGCCGGGGCAGGGGTCACTCCTGTTACTGTGAACGAGACAGTAAATGCGGTAAGCGGACCGCTTCTTACGATCACAAAGTCCGTCAGTCCCGTACCCGTGACAGAGAATGGAACATTGACGTATACGTTCCTGATACAGAATCTGGGGAATACGGCAGCAGATGCAGCTACCGGTGTCGTGATCACAGATACCTTTAATCCCGTATTGGAGAATCTGACTGTGAATTTTAATGGAACTGCATGGGCAGAGGGAACAAACTATACGTATGATACGACTACCGGATTATTTACCGGAACTGCAGGAGGTATTACCGTACCCGCAGCGACTTACACCCAGGATCCCGTTACAGGAGCGTGGGGGATCAACCCCGGCGTCAGCACGCTGGTGATCTCCGGAACCGTATAAGGGCTGTCGCGCTCCTAAGGCTGGCGCCATGCAACCCATTCGCAGTCACTGCGTGACTTGCTCATGGACGGCTGTCGCCGTATAATAAAAAAGAATACTCCACACCTTTATGAGCAAGCTCCTACGGTGCAGAGTATTCTTTTTTATTGCATGGCTTGTAGCTTAGCCAAAGTATCTCTTTAACAGACCCTCAAATGCCTTGCCATGTCTTGCCTCATCACGAGCCATCTCATGAACGGTGTCATGGATAGCATCCAGGTTCAGAGCCTTGGCTCTCTTAGCCAGATCAAACTTACCTGCGGTTGCACCGTTCTCGGCATCTACTCTCATCTCCAGATTCTTCTTGGTGGAATCGGTTACGACTTCACCTAACAGCTCAGCGAATTTTGCAGCGTGCTCAGCTTCTTCGTAAGCAGCCTTTTCCCAGTACAGACCGATCTCGGGATAACCTTCTCTGTGAGCTACTCTTGCCATTGCCAGATACATACCAACCTCAGAGCATTCGCCCTGGAAGTTCGCACGCAGATCTGCAATGATATCCTCGGGAGCACCCTTCGCTACACCTACTACATGCTCAGCAGCCCAGGTCTTACCTTCCTCCTGCTTGGTGAACTTGGAAGCGGGAGCGTGACAGATGGGGCACTCTGCGGGAGCCGCATCTCCTTCATAAACATAACCACATACCTGACATACATACTTTGCCATAATTTTTTCTCCTTTTCTCAAATGAAATGTTTTGTTTTTAGTTTTCTCTTTTTGCGTGTGCTTTATCAGCACAAATATATTATGGAACGAAGTCTGTTTTCATTCAGAAAACTAGGACTCCGTAGCAACCCTGGTGCAGGCGGGACAAGTGCCATAGAAATAAGTGATATGTCCCCGGATCCGGCCGTCAAATCTCTCTCCGGCTGTCTCCATGATGGAATCAATACTATCCATGTCCAGATCAATGACGCTTCCGCATTCCGTACACACAAAATGATAATGTTCGGAAGTATCGGCATCAAAATGGTCAACACCGTCACCGACCCGGAGTCGTAAAATCTCTCCCATGTCCGACAACAGAGTCAGATTACGGTAGACGGTACCGAGACTTAAGTTCGGATCCTGCTGCTTCAGATTAGAATAGATCACATCAGCGGTAGGATGATCCTTGCGTCCCATGAGAAAGGATTTGATCATTTCCCGTTGTCTGCTTCTTTTCAGTGCCATGATAAGCTCCCTTCTCAATAATAGTAATGATTACTGTTTCTTATAAGCTTATTATACATGATGTGAGAATAATGTCAACAGAAAAATGAAAAAATTTTGTTTATATTTTTTTAATGATATTCTTGCTTCCTTTATACACAGAAGGTAGGAATCATGCTATAATGAGCGAAAGTAAAGTATAAAACACGCGCAAACTTGTGCTACACAGTGTACTAAAGTCACGGAAAGTTTGCAGGTTGCTGAAAGGCAAGAGTAATATGAAATTTAAAACCAGACTTCGTGTAACATTTATAAGTATTATATTACTTCCGCTGTTGCTGACGATCATGGCGTTTGTGATGATTGCCATTTACCTGATGAATTACTCTCAGGGTTTCAGCCTGACGGATATTGATTATTCCATGATGTCGGAGAATTTCAGGGAATTCACCAACACCACGGATCAGGCGTATTATGTGCTGCTGGACCAGGTGAAGGAAGACAGCAGCAGGCTGGAAGATAAAGAATATCTGGATCATATTAATGAGGAGGTATCGCGGAAGTCTACTTACATTATTGTAAGAAAAGGTGATAAGATGTATTATGCCGGCAATAAAGATGCCGCACAGAAGATTTTTGAAAAACTGCCTGCCTACGGTGAAGAGAATCTGTCGGATGACAGCGGATATTTCTACAATGAACTGGAGAAGTATGTAAAACAGATTGATTTCACTTTCCGGGATGGAACACCGGGCAGCGTATTTATCGTCACGAAGGTCAATTCGCTGATCTCGAGACATCTGCTGATCGATATGTTCGTGGCTATCATAGTGATCCTGATCTTCACCAGCCTGATGCTGACCCAGTGGATCCACAAGGGCGTATTTGAACCCATCAATGAATTGAACGTGGCAATGCGCAAGATCAAGGAAGGCAACTTTGATTATGTTCTGGAGACAGATGCCAAGGGTGAGATCGGTGATCTCTACCGCAATTATGAGGACATGCGTTTACGGCTGAAGGAATCCACGGAAGAGAACACCCAGCATGAGAAGCAGAACAAAGAGCTGGTCAGCAATATTTCCCATGATCTGAAGACCCCTATCACAGCCATTAAGGGTTATGTGGAAGGAATCATGGACGGTGTGGCAGATACGCCGGAGAAGATGGATAAATACATCAAGACCATCTACAATAAAGCCATTGATATGGATCGTCTGATCAACGAGCTGACCACTTATTCCGGAATTGATAATAACCGGATCCCGTACAATTTCCACCGGATCAACGTGGCGGATTATTTCGGCGACTGTGTGGAAGAAGTCGGACTGGATCTGGAGCAGCGGGGTATCAAGCTGAACTATTCGAATCTGGTATCTCCTGACACAGCTGTCATCGCGGATCCGGAGCAGATGAAGAAGGTCATCAATAATATTATCAGTAACAGCGTAAAATATATGGACAAGCCCAATGGGCACATTGATATCCGTATTCTCGACGAAGTGGATGCTATCCGGGTAGAGATCGAGGACAACGGCAAGGGAATCGCGCAGAAGGATCTGCAGAAGATCTTTGAGCGGTTCTACCGCACGGATGCTTCCCGCAATTCCGCCCAGGGCGGCAGTGGCATCGGACTTTCTATTGTGAAGAAGATCATCGAGGATCACGGTGGCTATGTATGGGCAACAGCCAAAGAGGGTGAAGGCACCTGTATGCATTTTGTCCTGAGAAAATACATTGAACTGCAGCCGGGTGGAACCAAGTAATGAATAAGGAATCAATAAGGAATGAAACAGAAATAGCATGATAACCGATGATGCAAGGACATTCTGTAAATGGAGGGTAAATTATGAGTAAGATTTTAATTATTGAAGATGAAGTAGCAATTGCAGATCTTGAGAAGGATTATTTGGAGCTCAGTGATTTCAAGGTAGATATCTGCAATACCGGAGATGAGGGACTGAAGACCGCTCTGACAGGCGATTATGATCTGATCATTTTGGACCTGATGCTGCCCGGCATGGACGGCTTCGAAGTATGTAAGAAGATCCGCGAGGAGAAAAATATTCCCATTCTCATGGTATCAGCGAAGAAGGACGACATTGATAAGATCCGCGGCCTAGGGTTGGGGGCGGACGACTATATGACCAAACCTTTCAGCCCCAGTGAGCTGGTAGCCCGCGTGAAGGCGCACATGGCCCGTTATGAGAGACTGGTGGGAACCAACCAGAAGCAGCAGAATGATATCGTGGAGATCCGCGGTATCCGTATTGATAAGACTGCAAGACGTGTCTATGTGGACGGTGTGGAGAAGACGTTTACGACCAAAGAGTTTGATCTGCTGACGTTCCTGGCGGAGCATCCGAACCATGTATTTACCAAAGAAGAATTGTTCCGTGAGATCTGGGATATGGATTCTATCGGTGATATTGCCACCGTTACCGTGCACATCAAGAAGATCCGTGAGAAGATTGAAAAAGATACTGCAAAACCTCAGTATATCGAGACCATCTGGGGTGTGGGCTACCGATTTAAAGTATAAAAGAAGAAAAATAAGATCAGAAGAGAACTCCTATGATGGATTCGGCAACAAACTGTCTCCAATAGGAGTTTTTTATCTAAAAGTGTGTTATAATCATAACATTGCGGATTGCACCCGTGAAATTTGATTAGCGATTCCACTGATGAGATAAAACATCGGCGGAATGGAGTGTGTTATGAACAGTAAAAAAATAATACAGTTGTCTACGACACAGAAGATCATGCTTAGCTTTCTGTGTGCCATATTAGTGGGTAGCTTCCTGCTGGCATTACCCATCAGTTCAGCTACCGGAGAAGCGGTTCCTTATATAGATGCTTTATTTACGGCTACCACATCCATCTGTGTGACCGGTCTGGTGACGGTTCCCACATATTCCACCTGGAGCGTCTGGGGACAGATCGTGATCCTGTTTTTGATCCAGTTGGGAGGTCTGGGAGTCATTACGGTCATGTACGGTGTGATGATGGGACTGCACAGACGACTGGGACTGGGTAACCGGTGGATGCTACAGGATGTGTTTAATCTGAATAATATCTCCGGAATCGTGAGATTCCTCCGCAAGGTTCTCATAGGTACTCTGGTGGTGGAGGGATGCGGAGCTCTTTTGTACATGACAGTATTTGTGCCGGGATACGGACTCAGAGGCATATGGATTTCGATTTTTAATGCTGTATCTGCCTTCTGCAACGCAGGAATGGATATTATGGCGGAAGACAGTCTGTGCGGCTATGTATTTCAGCCCATGGTCAATCTGGTCACGATGTTGCTGATCATATTGGGAGGCTTAGGCTATATCGTCTGGTGGGATGTACTGCGTGTTTTGAAAAATATCCGGAGCCAGAAGCTCAAATGTTTCAGACTGCTGACGCTTCACAGTAAAATAGCACTCACGGTGACAGGAATACTTATTGTAGTGGGAGCGACGGCATTTTATATTTTTGAATACAATAATCCTCTGACAATGCAGGATTACACGGTGCCGCAACGGATCTGGGCATCCCTGTTCCAGGCAGTAACTACGCGAACCGCAGGTTTTGCCACGATTCCACAAGAGGATCTGACCAATACCTCTGCGATCATTTCGGTGCTTTTGATGCTGATCGGCGGCTCTCCGGTGGGAACCGCAGGAGGAATGAAGACAGTTACAATCGCAGTGCTGTTGGTATCTATGTTTGCCACCATAGGTAATAAGGAGGATGCAGAGCTTTTTGGGAGAAATATTCCGAAGCAGGCGGTGAATAAATCGGTAGCAGTTGTAAGTATGTTTTTTATCATTGCGTCGTTGTCTGCGATTCTTTTATCTGCAGTGACAGATGCGGATGTGATAGATATTGTGTATGAAACAGTGAGTGCCACAGCTACTGTGGGATTAAGCAGGAACCTGACTTCCATGCTGAATCTTTGGGGAAAACTGATTATTATCGTGACCATGTATCTGGGAAGAGTCGGCCCCATATCTCTGGTAGTGGCATTCAGCACGCAGAAAAAGAACAAAAATATTGTGAAGAACCCGACAGAAGAGATCAGCGTCGGATAAAGCAGATCGAAGCAACAGGAAGGAAGAGACTATGGGAATCAATCAGACCTATGCAGTATTTGGACTTGGAAGATATGGAAGAAGTGTGGCGAAGGAGTTGGCAGAGAACGGCGCAGAGGTGGTGGCGGTAGACAATAGAGAGGCAGTTGTCAATGCGGCAATCTCAGAGATTCCCTACTGTAAATGTGCAGATGTTACAGATCCGGAAGCGTTGAGACAGATCGGTATTGCGAATATTGATGTGGTCATTGTGACCATGGCAAATCATCTGGAAGCCAGTGTTATGGCAACCATGCTGTGTAAAGAACTGGGCGTAAAGACCGTTATCGCCAAATGCGCCACTGAGATAAACTGCAAGATCCTTACGAAAGTAGGAGCAGACCGTGTAGTATTCCCCGAGAGTGAGTCAGGGATCCACCTGGCCAAAAATCTGTTAAGCTCCGGTTTCATGGACATTATCGAATTGTCCCAGGATGTGTCTATGGTGGAAATGGAAGTCAAACAGCAGTGGATCGGGAAGAACCTGATCGAGCTGAATCTGCGGAAAAAATATTCCATTAACGTGGTGGCGATCATCGAAGGAAAAAATGTAAATACCAATATCGATCCGGAAGAACCTCTGACACAGGATATGCGGCTGATCGTTATTGCCAACCGGGCAAAACTCAATAAACTGAAATAGAATAGCTGCGAGCTATAAAAAAGTGAAACTTCTGACGGTGCACTTGAGCACAAGACAGAATGTTTCACTCTTTTTTTATACGGTGACAGCCATCTGGAAAGCTGTAAACAGGTGATCAGTTATCTGCCCGGAAAGTATTCTCATTAAAGGCACCCTGCTGCTTAGCCACGATAGTGGTACATATGGCATCACCGGTGATATTGACAGCGGTACGCAGCATATCCAGGATACGGTCGATACCCATGATCAGTGCAATGCCTTCGGTAGGCAGTCCCACGGAGGTCAGTACCATGGACAAGGTGACCAGACCGACACTGGGGACACCGGCAGTACCGATGGAGGCGATCGTCGCGGTGGCAATGACAGTAGCAATGGCAGCCGGGGTCAGAGGAATACCGTAAGCCTGTGCTATGAAAACAACTGCTACGCCCTGCATAATGGAAGTACCGTCCATGTTAATGGTGGCACCCAAAGGAATCGTAAAGGACGAAATCTGTTTGGAGACACCGATTTTTTTATACAGAGTGTCGATAGACAGAGGGATCGTCGCATTACTGGTGGAAGTGGAGAACGCAAAGGTCATAACCGGGAAGAACTTTTTAATGAACTTAAAAGGATTCAACCGGGTGAACACAAACAGCATGACCTGATATACCACGAAACACTGTACCGCCAGTGCCAGAATGACGCTTCCCATATATTTCAGCATAGGCACAAAAGCGTCAAAGCCGATACCTGCGAAGGTCTTGGCGATCAGGCAGAAGACACCGACAGGGGCTGCTTTCATGACTGCAATCGTCATTTCCATCATAATGTCATTGAACTGACTGAAAAAGTTCGCCACAGTGGAGACCCGGTTGCCCATGGCAGCCAGAAGAATGCCGACAAATAAAGCAAAGAAGATGATCGGCAGCATATCTCCGGCGGACAGAGAGGTAAAAATATTTTTCGGAATAATATTCAACAACGTCTCCGCAAAATCTACCTGGGTGGTCGCGACTTCGGTGGCATCCTCCGGCAACGCAATATTTAAGCCAACGCCGGGATTGATCAGACTGGCAATACCCAGTGCCACGCAGATCGCCAAAGCAGTGGTGCACAGATAGAAAAGGATCGTTTTCACACCCACAGTTCCCAACGTTTTCGTATCACCGATGGCCATGGCGCCGCAGACCAGGGAGCAGAATACCAGAGGAACCACCAGCATCTGCATCAGGCGGATAAAACCGTTGCCCAGTACATAGAGAATACCGTTGATCAGAATCGTATCTCTAAAGTACCCTTCCGGCATATAATAATGGATCAGCACACCACATACCGCACCGGTTAAAAGGGCGATAAAGATTTTGCTGGACAGACCGAGTTTTTTCTTTTCTTTTTTGTGTTTTTCCACTATTCCAGTCCTCCGGTTTCTTTCATGTAGGAAGCCAGTGTCTCTCTCCAGCCACTGGGTTCTTCGATGCCGGTAAGACGCAGCATCATATTATCCAGTACGGAATATTTCTCCGGGGTGCCGTCTTTTACTGTGACGGTAAGCCGGTCCTCTTTTCCGGCAAGACGCAGGATCTCTTTCGCGAATTCCAGGCGTGTGCAGGAACCGCCGCTGCATACGGCGTGATAGATACCGTAATGGTCGTTGTCGATGAAAAATTTTACCACGCGTGCAAGCTCTGCAGCGGAGGTAGGTACCGCACGGTCGTTGTTTAGCAATTCCATTGTGGATACCTGAGGGTCCGCGGCAGCTTCGAGTACTTCATTCAAAAAGTCTTTGCCGATGCCATAGATCCAGGAACTGCGGATAATGACATAGCGGGTCATCAGCTGGATGACGAATTTCTCTCCGGCGTATTTGGATTTTGCAAACAGTCCTACGGGATTTACATCATCGAACTCATTATAGGGTGTGTCGGATGCGCTGGAAAATACATCATCCGTAGAGATCTGTATGAGTTTTGCCTGAATGCTCTCCGCAGACTGCGCCAGATTTCTCGCACCTACGGCGTTTACCTTGTAAGCCATATCTGTCTCCGACTGCGCTGCACCGGCGGAAGGATGATATCCTGCACAGTTGATGACGACATCGGGACGATTGCGGTGCATGAACAGGGAAACTGCATGTTCATCCGTGATATCCAGCTCGTCCTTATCGGTTTCGTATAATTCATATTCCATCATGTCTAACAACCTGATCAACGCCTGCCCCATGTGACCGAGGGAACCGACGATCCATATTTTTTTCATTGTGATATAACCTCCTGCAATTTGTGTGTAACTGAGAACAGTATAACAAGTATATCATAGGAAAGATTCCCCGGAAAAGAGAAAATTAAAAAGAGAGAGAAACTCCATAAAAATTGATATTAACAGGGAGAAAAGGATTTGCTATACTAACCACAGAGAGCAGAATCCGAAGGAAAAGCTCGGGATATATTTGACAGACAGAATCTGGAAAGGCAGGGAGTTTATATGGCAAAATTACGTCTGGGTGCATTGGAAGCCGGCGGTACAAAAATGGTCTGCGCTATTGGGGATGAGAATGGTACAATTTATGAACAGGTATCGATTCCTACAACTACGCCTAAGGAGACGATTCCTAAGATGATCGCTTATTTTAGGGACAAGGGGATCGATGCATTGGGAATTGCCTGTTTTGGGCCCATTGAGCTGGACAGAGATTCCGAAAAATACGGTTATATCACAACCACGCCAAAGCTGGCCTGGAGGGACTGCGATATTGTGGGGCAGATGCAGGAGGCACTTCATTGCCCCGTGGGATTTGATACGGATGTGAATGGTTCCGTCCTCGGCGAAGTGACCTTCGGACAGGCACAAGGGAAAAAGTGTGTCATGTATCTGACCATCGGCACCGGTGTCGGCGGTGGTATTTATAGTAACGGAGAGCTGCATCACGGAATGCTCCATCCGGAGATCGGACATGTGCTGATCACGAAGCGGACCGCAGATACTTATGCCGGAAGATGTCCTTATCATAAGAATTGTCTGGAAGGTCTGGCAGCAGGCCCTGCCATCGAAGAACGCTGGGGCAGGAAAGCAGTGGACCTGGCAGATTGCCCGGAAGTATGGGAGCTGGAGGCAGATTACATTGCTCAGGCACTGACCGGCTATGTCATGACGGTATCTCCGGAAATGATCATTTTAGGCGGCGGTGTCATGCACCAGGAGCAGTTGTTCCCGCTTATCCGCAAGAAGCTTAAGGAATACATCAATGGCTATATCGTAACGGATGAACTTGCAGACATGGAGCATTATGTGGTGCCGGCATCTCTTCACGATGATCAGGGCATTATGGGATGTCTGGAGCTTGCCAGAAGAGCTCTTGAAAACGATCATTGATAGGGCAGCTGTTTACGATATTGTAACGGAGACATCTGATATGTCCTGTGAAAGCAGCGGATAAAATGACTCACGTTGGGGAAGCCGGACTGCAGGGCAACCTCTGTAACCGGCAGAGAGGTGCTCTCTAACAGATGGCAGGCATGGGTCAGCCTCAGATGCATCAGGTATTGCGTCAGAGTCAGATGAAAATGCTGCTTAAAATAGCGGGACAAATATTTTTCGGATAAATGAAATTGCTCTGCCAGGGTTTCCAATCGAAGGGGTTCCGTGTAGTTATACTGCAGATAAGTCAGTATCTCACGCTGCATCGGATCGTTCCTTTTGGAGCCCATCGGGTTAATGGTTCCGCAGGCAGCAATTTTTTGGATAAGTGACAATAATAAAATACGTAATCGGAAATGCCCGCTCAATGTATTTGGAAGCTGTCTGACAGACAGGATCTCACGGATGAGAGAAATGATGTCAGGACAGCTTTTTTCGTGGGAAAGATTATGATGCAAAAGCAATTCATGGTTACGCAGGGGAAGGAGAAACTCCGTTTCCAACAGATCATCCGTCTGAAAGGAAATAAATTCCAGTGGGAACAGCAGGGTATGATAGTCTACGCCCGGAATAGCGGAACCCATAAAATGAAGCTCGCCGGGATTCACAAAGAATACGGAGCCGCCGGCTGCTTCGTATTCTTCTCCTTCGATGATGATCTTAAGAGAGCCGGAGCGGACATATATGATCTCGACCTCCGGATGCCAGTGGACAGGAATCTGAAAAAAAGCAGGCATATCATGCAGGTGATAACAGCTGAAAGGAAATTCTTTTGTTCCGTGAATGCGTTCTTCTCTTAATTCGGGGTACATAGGCAGGCCTTTCTGTGAAGTGGATCGGGGGGATATTATGGTCAGATTACTATAAAAGTAGAAATAAGTCAATTTTCTGTGGTAAAAATGCAAGTTTTAGGAAAGATAAAGTAGTAATATGTAAAAATTGAAGAGACTATTCGGAATAGTATTCTGAATAGTTACTAAATAAAAATGCAAATTTATAGGAACCGCAGAAAGGATATAAAACATACGATGGAAGGACAGAATAAGTCATTATTTCAATTATTTGTACCACTGTGTCTGGAGACGATCTTTTACATGTTGTCCGGAATGGTGGATACCTTAATGCTTTCTTCTGTTGGGGATCAGGCAGTCGGAGCAGTCGGAACAGCAAATACTTATATCGGTGTGTTCATTATTATGTATTCGGTAGTTTCTATGGGAATGCTGGCTGTGATGACACAGAATATCGGTGCGGGCAGACCGGGGATCGCCTGTCAGGCAAAGACTCTTGGATTATGGTTTAATGGGATCCTGGGTGTTGTGATGTCTGTGTTTTTGTTTTTCTGTTCCGATGGGATTCTGTATGTGGTAGGTATTGCACCGGCATTGAAAGAGCCTGCCGTACAATACCTGCGGATCGTAGGAGGCGGAAGTATACTGAACGCAATGATTCCCATACTGGCAGGATATCTGCGTGCATTTGGATATACGAAACAGCCTCTGATCGCAACTGTGACAGGTAATATTTTGAACTTTATATTAAATGCCGTGTTTCTGTTTCGATTCCACCTCGGCGTGCAGGGGGTTGCATCCGCAACAGTGATCTCTAAAGTAGTGAATCTGATATTGATAGTGATCTTTGTACGGCGGCTGATCCCTGCAAAAAAATATTCGGAGAGGGTAAATTCCGGAGAGATTTTGCGGAAGATCATCCGGATCGGATTACCTTCCGCTTTGGAGAATATTATTTATAATATAGCGATGACACTGGTGATCCGTTTTCTGAACCAGATGGATACAGAAGGAATCAATGTGGCAGCCCGCTCCTATACGGCACAGATCACAAATTTATCCTTCTGTGTGGGAAGTGCGCTTGCCCAGGCGAATGCTATTATGACCGGATGGTACATGGGTGCGGGAAAATATGAAATATGTGATAAGCAGACTAAAAAATCTGCGGCGATCGGAGCGGTACTGGCGATGGGAACAGAATTTCTGTTTGCAGTCAGTGCCCCGGTACTGATCTCTTTTTTCACGCAGGATAAGAGTATGGTAGAACTAGTGCAGAAGCTGATGTTTATTGATATTGCCCTGGAAGCCGGACGAGTAACAAATCTGGTATACGGAAATGCACTGAAAACCAGTGGAGATGCTGTATTTCCGGTGATCCTCGGAGCTATTTTCATGTTTTTGTGTGCAGCGGGAGGAACGTATCTGCTGGGGATACAACTGCATCTGGCAGTAGTGGGTGCTTATATCGGTCTGACAGCAGATGAATGCAGCCGTGCGGTCGGCATGATGTTGCGTTGGCGGAGCGGAGCATGGAAGAAAAAAGGATTGATCGAAGTGCAATAATAAGACGGTATACCGGCTGGCTTTTGCCCGGATGGGCATTCTCTTGCTTTTCGTAGCTTGTCATAGCATAGCGCATTTTTTATAATTAAAATATTGACAATGTGAAAAAATGTGTTATAGTTCTAAATGCAAATGCAACTCATTTGCATTTAGAACAAATATATGATTAAGTATTCATTTGATAAAGAAAGTATGGAAAGGTAAGAGTTATGTCGGAAGTTATTTTAGATACCTTAATAGATAGTATAAAGCTGGTGCCGTTTTTGTTCCTGACCTATCTGGCTATGGAATATCTGGAGCATAAGGCTGGCGAGAAGACCACACATATGGTGCGTAAAGCAGGTAAAATGGGACCGTTGATCGGTGGCGTGGCAGGTGTGCTGCCTCAGTGTGGGTTCTCGGCAGCAGCATCCAACTTATATGCAGGCAGAGTGATCACCCTGGGAACACTGATAGCCATTTATCTGTCCACTTCTGATGAGATGCTGCCGATCCTGATTTCGGAGAAAATGGATATCCGCTTTGTACTGGGCGTGCTGGGAGCTAAAGCAGCCATTGGTGCGGCAGCCGGATTTGTGATCGATCTGTTGGTCCGGGAGAGGAAGATGCATCCTCATGACCATGTTCACGGGCATGGAGAAAATGACCATGAAGAGGAAGAGCACATTCATGAAATCTGTGAGCATGAGAACTGCCATTGTGAAGAGGATGGCATTTTTCTATCTGCGGTAAAGCATACGCTTCACATTACCTTTTTCATTATAGTCATTGGATTTGTTCTGAACACAGCACTGCATTTTGTGGGAGAAGATGTTCTGGCCGGCCTGATCCTGAACCGTCCCGTACTGGGACCTGTGCTGGCAGGATTGGTGGGACTGATCCCCAACTGTGCAGCATCTGTGACCATAACGCAATTGTATATCAGTGGTGTGATCAGCCTTGGAGCCATGATGTCCGGATTGCTGGTAGGAGCGGGAGTAGGACTGCTGGTGTTGTTCCGCGTGAACCCGGATAAAAAGGAAAATCTGAAAATCGTGGGAATTTTATATGTGATTGGTGTTTTGACAGGAATTGTGATAAACTGGCTGTAGGCACAAGCAGTGTTTCGAGGTGGAAAGCACTGCGCCCTCGAGATCGCGATATAAAAGGACAGATATCTATGGAAGAACATAAATGTGAACACAATGATATTTCTTATCCCAAGGGATTAAAATGGACCAAACAGAGAAAATGCGTCTATCAGGTTCTGGAGGAAGCGACCGAGCCCCTCAGCGCCGTACAGATTTACAATCGTATTGAGAGAGATCACGAAGGCAGCGATTATGCTGTATCCACGATCTACCGGATTCTGGCAACATTTGAAGAACATGGAATGGTAGAGAAGACAACGTTCATGGGAGACGGTACCGTAGTATACGAATTGAACCGCGGGGAACATACCCATTATGCGGTCTGCCTGGAATGTCATAAGCGGATTCCGCTGCCCAGCTGCCCCTTTGCACATGTGCATTTAGAGCAGGATACCGGAGATTTCACTGTCACCGGACACAAATTAGAGCTGTACGGCTACTGCAAAAAGTGCCAGGAAGCCCGTAAAAAACAGTAATTTCACCTATTGTACAAATAAATCGAAAAAAATATTTAAATTTTTTTCAAAAAGTACTTGCATTCTTGAAAGCCATGTGATAATATATGTCTTGTCGTTGCGGGAGACGCAACAACGACACAAAAAATGCACCGCTAGCTCAGTTGGTAGAGCACCTGACTCTTAATCAGGGTGTCCAGGGTTCGAGCCCCTGGCGGTGCACTCGAGAGAATCGTTTTTGGAGACATAGGAGCTCCGGGGACGGTTCTTTTTTTGCTTTCATTTTGTCGGACAAACTACTTTACAAAGCCGGTATCCCGTGTTATATTGAAATTAGCCAAAGTTAAAGAGTTCGTAAGAACAAAATGTCACACAAAAACCCCGGGGTGCAAGCCCGGGGTTCTTTGTTACTTGGCTGATCGTGTTATTCATCCTCTCCATCCAACCATTTGCTTATGTAGTTGCCGACTACACTTGCCACAACAGAGAGTATAAAGTTAAAGAGTTCTACCAAAATGTCACCCCCTTCCTGTCGGGGTAACACGACATGCCAATTATAGCATACGGTTCTTGTAGCGTAAACCGCCAAAAAACGACATAGATGAGGAACACTACAGAAAAACTGTTAATAGTTCTGTACATGAAGTATTCGCGATATTTGAAATTGATGAGTGAGGGGAATACTATGAATGATGCAATAGCAATGATGTTTTCAATTTTAATTGTCATGTTCGGGTACCTGGTATTTAAGATCTTGACAGATCAGTCCGAACCAACGACTACCAGCAACAGGAAACGGAACAAGAAGAAGGGGACAGGTAAGCCGGTTATCAAAAATAACTGGAATATGCGACCACTGGACACAAAAGATCCTGCAGACAAAGATTTGCGGTATGAAGATTTTGTAGAATCATCTTGGAAAGAAATAGAAAAATAATTGTCTGATAAACGCACACGCAGCACAGCCGGATCCACGCTTTCGGAAATTATTTTGTAGGACAAATATTACACGGTTCTTTTTTGTATAATTATTCAAGTTGAGGAGATTTTATATGACTGCGATATTTGATACGCATGCGCATTATGACGATGACGCATTTAACGACGACAGAGAACAGCTTCTGGCGGCGCTGCCGGGGCAGGGCATTGCCCGGGTGGTGGATGTGGGTGCGAGCCTGGCATCCTGCCGGAAAGTGTTAGAGCTGATGGAGCAGTACGATTACATATACGGAGCCATCGGAGTACATCCCAGCGAGACCGCGGAACTGACGGAGGAATCTTATTCCTGGCTGAAGGAACAGTGCCAAAAGGAGAAATGCCTGGCGGTGGGAGAGATCGGACTGGATTATTATTGGCCGGAGCCGGACCACGAGACACAGAAAAAGTGGTTCCTGCGGCAGCTGGACCTGGCGCGTGAGATAAAAAAGCCTGTTATCATTCACTCCCGGGATGCGGCGAAGGATACCGTGGATCTCATGACGGAGGCGCACGCAGAGGAGATCGGTGGCGTAATTCACTGCTATTCCTATACGAAGGAGACGGCGAAGATTTTCCTGGATATGGGATTCTACTTCGGAATCGGCGGCGTGCTGACTTTTAAAAATGCAAAGAAGCTGAAGGAAGCGGTAGAATATATCCCTATGGATCGCATCGTGTTGGAGACGGACTGCCCATATCTGGCGCCGGAACCGAACCGCGGCAAACGCAACAGTTCCCTGAACATTCCTTATGTGATCGCTGCCATGGCGCAGATCAAGGGGATCACAGAGGAAGAAGTGCGCAAGGCGGCATGGGACAATTCGCTTAAGCTGTATCATATGGAAAGATAAATGGTCAGCTGATAAAGAGGTATGATTGGTGGGGGAATCTATAATAGTAAAAGGTAAACGTTATGGAAACAAGTATAACAAAACAGCAACTATTTTCAAAAGAAGATCTGAAAAAACTGATCATTCCGCTCTTATTTGAACAGGCACTGGCAATCACTGTGGGCATGGCAGATACCGTCATGATATCCTCTGCGGGAGAAGCGGCGGTCTCCGGCGTATCCCTGATCGACATGTTCAATAATCTGATCATCAGTGTGCTGGCGGCACTGGCTACCGGCGGTGCCGTGGTGACCTCCCAGTTTCTCGGAGCCGGGAAAAAAGAGGACGCCTGCAAATCTGCAAAACAGTTGATCGTGTCATCGGTATGCATTACGATCGGTATATCGATTTTGGTCATGGTGTTCTGTAATGGCATCATTTCCCTGTTTTTCGGTAAAATTGAAGCGGACGTATTTCATAATGCTGTGATCTATATGATGATCTCTGCACTGTCCTTCCCGTTCCTTGCCCTGTACAATTCCTGTGCGGCGCTGTTCCGCTCCATGGGAAATTCCCAGATCACGCTGAAGGTCTCCGTGGTGGAAAATATCATTAACATCGGCGGTAATGCTTTGGGTGTTTATGTACTGGGACTGGGCGTGGCAGGTGTGGCGATTCCTTCCCTGATCTCCCGTGCAGTGGCAGGATTCATCCTATATCGTTTGCTGAAAAACCCGTCCAACGAAGTGCATTTATTAAAAGAAAGCTTCCACATCGACTGGCCGGTGATCCATAAGATTTTTTACATAGGTATCCCCAGCGGGATTGAAAATGGTATTTTCCAGCTGGGACGTGTCATTGTGGTAAGCATTATCGCGGGTTTCGGAACTGTGCAGATTGCTGCCAACGGTGTGGCGAACAGCTTGGACAGCATGGGTTGTATTGTGGGACAGGCTATGAATCTGGCAATGATCACGGTAATTGGCCGTTGTGTCGGTGCCGGAGATTCCGGTCAGGTGCGGTATTATACGAAAAAATTATTGAAGATTACCTACTTGTGTACCTTTATGGTAAACAGCGTCATCCTGCTGTGTCTGTCGAGGATCCTGAAATGCTATGGATTAAGTCCGGAGACCACGCAGTTATCCTATATTCTGGTCATGATCCACAACGGTATGGCGATGTTTTTGTGGCCGGCGTCTTTTGTTCTGCCGAATATGCTTCGTGCCTGCAATGACGTACGGTTTACCATGGTGCTGTCTATTTTTTCCATGTTCGTGTTCCGTATCGGATTCAGCTATATCATCGGTGTGAACATGGGTTACGGAGCCATCGGTGTCTGGATCGCTATGGTACTGGACTGGATATTCCGTGTGATCTGTTTTGTGAGCAGATATTTGTCCGGACATTGGCTGAAGACAGCCGGATTACAGGATAACAGATAGCAGCAGCTCATCTCGTGAACATATGCGGCCACAAAATCATGTGAGCATGATTTTGTGTGCCCGGATATATTCACGGATGAACTGTTATGAGGTATAATGTGGGAAAAAGAGAGAGAGGTATGCAATATGCAGGTAGTATTGGAAAATGAAGCTTTAAAAGTAACCATCAACAGCTTTGGTGCAGAGCTTGCAAGCATTCGGGGGAAAGCAACTGATACCGAGTATCTGTGGAATGCGGATGCAAAATTCTGGAAGAGAACTGCCCCGGTACTGTTCCCCTTTGTAGGAAGTCTGAAAAATAAGGAATATCATTATGAAGGAAAGACCTATTCCATGGGTCAGCACGGCTTTGCCAGAGATATGGAGTTTGCCGTGGATGTACAGACGGCGACAGAAGCATGGTTTTCCCTGCGATCCAATGAAGAAACAAAAGCAAAATTCCCGCTGGAGTTTATCCTGAAGATTGGTTATGAATTGGAAGGAAAAGATCTGAAGGTCATCTGGCAGGTGGAAAATCCGGATACGAAAACACTGTACTTTTCCATCGGAGGACACCCCGCATTTATGTGCCCTGTGGATGAAAAAGGAAAGCAGTCGGAATATTATTTTAAGTTTGATACAGACAAAGATCTGACTTACGGATTGGTGGCAGATGACGGACAAGGACTTATGGGACAGCAAAAGGATGTATTACCGGTGAAAAACGGCTATGCGCAGATCACAGAGCACTTATTTGACCGGGATGCTCTGATCGTGGAGGAACGTCAGGCTTCTGCAGTGAGCCTGTGTACTCCGGACAAAAAGCCATATGTTACCTTAAGCTTTGATGCTCCGTTATTCGGTCTGTGGTCTCCCGCAGGCAAGGGAGCACCGTTTATCTGCATCGAGCCCTGGTATGGCAGATGCGACAAGACGACCTTTGACGGCAGTTTAGAGCAGCGGGAGTACAGTAATACTCTGCAGGCAGGCGAGGTATTCCGCAAGGAGTACACTATCACAATAGAATAATTACGAGAAAGCGAAAAAGCTTCTGAAAAAAGCTTCGGACACAGAAAAAGATTGTGCCCGGAGCTTTTCTTATGTTGCTATTCAATATAAATTTATCGAATATCAATAAATTTATATTGACATTCGTATCATAGAGTGATATGTTAAGGCTACAAAGAAGGAAAGAGGTATTCATTATGGAGAAGAGAGAGTTGTCGGAAAAGGAGCTGCGGGAGAAAAAGTTATCTTTGGCGAAGGGGACAAAGTACCTGCTGGATTTCATGTTCTATGCGGGAATCCTGGTGACGATAAGTCTGCCGTTTAGTCTCAAATACATAGGAAAATATCTGGAGGCGGTGGAGGAGCATTACCTTCCGGCGGTGATCATATTCGCCATTCTGGGCGTGCTGGCGTTATTGTTGATCAATGAACTGCGCAAGATGTTTGGCACGGTGCTTGCGGAGAACTGCTTTGTACTGGAAAATGTGGCGAGCCTTAGGAGAATGGGAGACTTAAGCTTTTTCATCGCGGCCATGAGCGCTGTGAGATGTGTGGTGTACCTGACCATTGCCATGCTGGTGATCATTCTGGTATTTATCATTGCAGGCATGTTCAGCAAAGTGCTGGCGATGGTATTTGAAGAAGCCGTGCGCTACAAGGAAGAAAACGACTTAACAATCTAAAAATTCAGTCACGAAGTGATAGAGCGTGTGATACGCGACTATGTAAATGACGCCGGCTGAACGGAAATTCAAAATTAGAAAGGCATCTATTATGGGAATCATTGTAAATCTGGATGTAATGATGGCAAAGCGGAAGATTAGCCTGACGGAACTGGCGAATCAGGTGGATCTGACACAGGCAAATTTATCCATCCTGAAAAATAATAAAGCAAAAGCCATCCGTTTCTCTACACTGGAATCCATTTGTGAGGTGCTGCATTGCCAGCCCGGAGACATTCTGGAGTATGTAGAAGACACAAAAGAAGAGGAAACCAAATAAAACCTGAGAGGGGGAGATCATAATGCAGGAAAATACAGTAGTACAGGAAACAAATTCAATAAATCAGGAACAGATTTCCGGGCAGAATGTAGTCCGGGTAGTGGAAAAAACAGAGACTGTGGAGACAAAGCGCTTGCAGGAGCACTATAATTTCTTCGGACCGGTGACTTTTCTCTATGCCGTGTTCTATGCATTTTGTATGTTCCGGAACGGCTCGGGGATCACTTTCCCTTTTTTTCTCGCAGGCACTTTACTGTATTTTGTCTTCTCGCTGTCAAAACTGGGAATTACCTTGAAAAAAGGAAGCGCCTTTTACATGATCAGCATTCTGCTGCTGGGGGTATCCACCTTCTGCACCGACGGATGGGCGATCATAGGTCTGAACAAGCTGGCGGTGTTTCTGTTAGTGATGTGTCTGCTGCTGAATCAATATTTTGATACCACAAAGTGGAAGCTTGGGAAATATGTGGGGAGCATCTGCCAATTGGTGGTTATGAGCTTTGGGGAACTGGGGAAGCCATTTTCCGATGGCAAAGCCTATTTTCGTGAAAAGGGAAAAGTAAATAAGAAGGTATGGTACGGTCTACTGGGAGTGGTGATCGCACTGCCCATTCTGCTCATTGCCGCCGGACTGTTAAGCTCTGCCGATGCGGTATTCCGTAAGATGACAACGGATTTCATGAACTGGATCCGTCCGGACAATATATTCAACGTAGTCATCCGGGTAACGTTTCTGTTCTTTACTTCCTATGCACTGACTTCCTACCTGTGTAAGCGAAGCATCCCGGAAGAAGTGAAGGATCGCAGAAAGGGTGAGCCGGTACTGGCAATTACGATTATGTCACTGCTGTCACTTTTGTATCTGCTGTTTTCCGGTATTCAGATCTTCGGATTGTTCTTAGGAAAAATGCAGCTGCCGGAGGGCTATACTTACGCACAGTATGCAAGAGAGGGCTTTTTCCAGCTGCTGGCTGTCAGCATTCTGAACCTGATCCTGGTATTGATGTGCCTTAGCTTTTTTAGGGAGAGTAGGATACTGAAAGTGATTATGACGATTATGTCATTATGTACTTTTATCATGATCGCGTCCAGCGTAATGCGAATGATCATTTACATCCGGTATTATTATCTGACTTTCCTGCGGATCTTCGTATTGTGGATGCTGATGGTGTTATTTGTCATGTTTATCGGAGTGCTAATCAATATTTACAGGGAAAGCTTCCCACTGTTCCGCTATGGTGTTGTGATGGTGACAGTTCTGTATCTGGCATTGTCCTTCAGCCATCCCGACTATATTATAGCCAGAGTGAATATTGCCAATGCACCCGGCGGAGACTTCTCTTATCTGAGTGATCTCAGTGCGGATGCGGCACCGGTCATTATTCCTTATATGGAGAGCCTTGGGTATGATTTTGGCGCCTATGAACTGGAGAGACCCACAGATATTATGAGCGAAGATACGCAGGCTCAGTGGTGGGGAAGTTACCAGCCAAAAGGATTCGGCTATTATTACCTGAACCATAATAAAAAGCGTCTGGATCAGACATCTCTGCGGACCTTTAATATTTCCAGATATATGGCGCGGAAACAGATAGAGGCAAGAATCGATGGAAAATAAAGAAATGAATACGGAAAAAATAAAGTTTTATAAAAAGCATCCGGTGTTGCTTGCATGGCTGATTTCTATATTTATCGGACTGGGCTATGCGCTTTTTACGATCATAGCCTCTGTTATTCATTATGAGCAAAGAGATTATGTATGGGAGATCATTAAGGCTTTTACAGAAATGTTTACTTGGGCAATTTTAATGGGAGCGGTACTGGTATTTCCTGTGGTGCTGACGATCAGCGAAGGAATCTGCCTGATCAGTGAAGCATGGGAACGTCCGGTGAAGGGAGCCTGGCTGTTTGACCAGCATGTATTTTGGCTGGGCGGATTCTATGAACTTTGTTATTTGGGGTTGATTATGGATGTGACATCCGCTGACTGGCAGACGCAGTTAAGCAATTCCAATAAACATACACCGATTTACAGTGGTTCTATGGTTACTTTTATAGTACTCATTCTGCTGGCATTTATAGGGTATGAGATCCTGCAGAGTATTCCGCTTCGGAAGCTGCCGCCCCTTGTGACAGTCCTGTCGATTTCCGCAATGTACCTGGGATTGTTAGAACTGATTCTGTTCACAGTACAGATATTCAAGCCGACGATTTTGCTTGATGGATATTTGTTATTATTTCCACTGTGCTGTGTGCTGCTAGTTGTGCGATTGCTTCTGAAGAAAATACGGGAGTGGAATGCACTGATGCAGAATGCGGAGGCGGAACACTTTGGGACGGGGAAGATTTATCAGAATCCCATGCTGCGTTGGTGTGACAACATTTTGCGGAAGGCTGCATGGTGGCCGGTGCTGGGACTGGTATTGATGTTCCCACTGTTGGGGATCCTGATCGCAATCCTCATGCTGTTTGGGCAGGCACCGGATTCTGTGATTAAAGCATTCACGGAGACCAGCGACTGGAATCTGTCACTAAGACAGGCACCGCAGAATGTCATGTATGATGAACATTATCTCTGCACGGTAGCTGCCGGCGGTCATGAAAAAGTCGTAAAGCCTATCCGCCTGGGGAGGCGGCATGGGCATGAAGTGATCGTGAACCGTCAGTTGTGCATCGCCAATGCTTTTGAACAGGTGTTGGAAGAACGGACTCCCGGCTTACACCGGGCACTGCGTCATTTTTATGATACTTACGGGTTCCCTGTGGCGAGACTGATCCACAATAAATACACGGCGGATCTGGTGTATTTTATCATGAAACCTTTAGAATGGATCTTCCTGTGTGTGCTGTACCTGACGGACGCCCATCCCGAGAACCGCATTGCCGTGCAGTATACCGGGAAAACGGCAGCGCAGGTGGAAAAATAGTAAAATATTAATGGAAAAAGCTCTCCCTTTTGGATATAATAATATTTGAAAGGGAGGCTTTTTTATATGATAAAAGTGAATTGAACTAAATCGGAATTTGAGGGAGGAAACAGTATGAAAAAGATTATCGCAATGGTTCTTTGTCTTGTGTTGGTTTTTTCATTGGCTGGTTGTGGAAATAATGATCAAAGTTCAGATACGCATGATGCGAACTACGAAGAAGGTTATACGGCTGGCTACGAGGTTGGATATAATGATGGGAAGCAGCAAATGGCCGAAAACAAAAAGTACTTTGCACAGTTTTCGGGATCTTTTACAGCTTCCGTTGAACAACTCTTGCCGGATTACTTTGCGCTTCCGGGAAAAACGATTGCCGTAGTTCACTTCTTTCAGGATAAACCATTTTTACTTCGCTTTCAGGAAGATATGACCGGAAAGCTTGTTGAAGGAACGGTTTATGTGTTCGAGTTCAAGACATTTGAAGTTGAACTTCCGGCTGATGAGGAAAATCCAGATATTTCGGACTATATGTATTCCATAGATGTTACTAATTATAGAGTTGCGGAAGATAGCGAACTCGGGTTGGACAGCATAACGCCGACTGTTGAAATAATATCGAAGTAAGTAACCGGATTATTTAATAAGCAATCACCGTGGTAAATTATCATTTATAGGATTGTCTTTTAAGGGGTAATTATACTATTACACTTAAAAGACAATTCTATTTAGATATTAAAATATATTTATTGTCTAATTAGGAATTATAAGTTATACTTTGCGTATAAGTACATTTCACTTATGAAAATTTCTATGTCAGCGAAAGCTGATGTCCCATCCGATTCCCTAAATCATAGAACCAGGAAGAAGGGAAGAGGAAAACCCACACAGAAAGAAAATCAGTTGTATCAGAAAAACAGGTAAGTTATAATGTAGATATGGCGAAATCCTTTTATTTTCGGCGGTATCTATAATTACCTGACACAAAAGGAGGAAACCATTGAATACGGAATTAAAGAGTGCAGTAATGGCAACAGACAAAGACGCCCAATACGATAACAGCGCAAAACGCCTGATAGCACATAAGATCATCCTGGCGCGGATCCTGGTGAAGACCGTGGAGGAATTTAAGGGGATGGATCCGATCGAGGTAGCAGCACTGATAGAGGGACTTCCTTATATCAGCGCCGTGCCGGTGGAGCCGGGACTGACGAATGCGGTGCATTTTCAGAATGGTCAACGCCTTGTTGGTTTTAATACAGAGAATCAGGAACTGAACGAAGGCCTGGTGCGTTTTGACATTGTATTTTATGTGCGGATGAAGGATGGCCTTTCGCAGATCATCATCAATGTGGAAGCGCAAAAGGACGAACCTAGCGACTATGAGATCCTGAACCGGGCAGTATTCTATGTAAGCAGACTGGTTTCTTCCCAGAAGGAACGAGATTTCGAGAATTCGAGTTACGATGACATTAAAAGTGTCTATTCTATTTGGATTTGTATGAATATGGAGGAAAACACCATGAGCCATATTCATCTGACCAAAGAAGACCTGATCGGTTCTTATGAATGGAAAGGTAATCTGGATCTGTTGAATATCATTATGATAGGTCTTGCAAAGGAACTGCCGGAACATGATGAGACCTACGAGTTACATCGTCTGTTGGGAGCATTATTGTCCAGAGAGCTTACTATAGATGAGAAGCTGGACATTATTGGAAATGAATATGATATCCCATTAGAAGAGAATTTCAGAAAGGATATGAGCACTATGTGTAATTTGAGCCAGGGAGTTAAGGAAGAAGGTATTGCAATTGGACGCAGAGAAGGGTTGGAAGAGGGACGTAGAGAGGGCCATGCAGAACTTATTACAAAAATGTATAAAAATGGTCTTTCAATAGAACAGATTGCATCTGCTACAGATAAAACAGTAGAAGAGGTAAGGGCGATTATTGAGGGAAAAGAAAAATCCCAAGAGGCCTGAGAATTATTACCGGAAAAAACGCGTGGATGTGTAATTCATGTTTATACATTTCTGCGTTTTTTATGAAATGACAATTGAATAATAAATCGGAAGAGTTGCACGTGATGCAACTATGATATTATAATATGTTAAGCTTATGCTTGTAATGGACGGGGGAAGCGTTCGGTTACAATAAATACATAAGGAGAGATACAAAATGAGGGGCAAATTAATAGTTATCACAGGAATTATGGCACTGGGGTTGTCTGCCTGCGGAGCACAGGGGAGTGATCCGGTGGGAGGGAGTAGTAGTTCAGAGGTTATCGGATCCGCAGAGGCTGCGGTAACGGAAGAGAGCACTTCAGAGACTGGTGAATCCATGGAAGCGACAGTATCCACGGAGACTGTTTCCGACACTACGGCATCCACGACAGGTCCTTCTTACGAAGATGAGGACGCATGGCTTCCCTGGGAAGACTACGGGGAATGTTCCAACACTGTGAAAGACTTCTACAATGACGATGAGAAAAAGACCTATTACTACGAAATGGATGAGTTCTTTTTTTCCGATGAGAAGTATGCCAAAGTGAATGATTATCTGCAGCAGATGTATGAGAATTACAGAACCCAGTATGAGGAGGAAGGGGAGAATCACACCGGAGCGTATGAGTTAGTGGATGAAACTCTTTCCGAGGGACAGCGATACGATGATAATTATCTGGTATTCAATGGCATTACTTTAGCGGATGACGAGTATGTCAGCCTGCATTTTAATGACACGGTTTATTATGCAGGAGCAGCGCATCCATTATCCTATTACATACCCGTGACGATCTCCGTTGCCACCGGCGAAGAAGTCACCCCGGAAGAAGTTTTGGGGAAGACCTGGGACGAGATCCGGGCAGCAGGCTCTATTGAAGAAGAAGAAAACGAAGAAAATTTTAATGCCGATTACGGCTTTTACATCACAGAGAAGGAACTGTGCTATCTCTATCGCACTAATTTCTTTGTAGAAGAGATTAGGATATCCCGGTAAAAGAATCGGATTGAACTGGCAGGGCAGAAGAGGTATACTTATTTCCGGAAACGAACGGAGGTACCGGGATGGAAAAGTTTACCCCTTCAGAGCTTTGTGCAGACATTAAGATCTATGATTATAAGCAAAAAGTAAAATATGATGAGAAATCCCTGGTGATTTTTGAGAAAACAGGGAAAATGATAACAGCCGGAAAAGAGTGCGAAGGCATGCTTTACACTCTTCCGGCTAATTCTATTGGCTTTTCTCCGATCGTATTGGGAAGAGTCAGCGACTATACCTGTGCGGAAAAGATGTTAAAGCAGATGCTGTGCCGGTATCTTGGCAAGGCATCATTTACGGGATACGGAGAAGGGCTTATTTTTATTCACGAGAAACTGAACGAAGTGGAAATGAAAGCCTATTTTGATCTTCTGTATCAGGTGGGAGCCAAAAATGTGGTCTATGCAGATGAAAGCGTGAAAGGAATCCCGGAGGGAACTCCCTGGGAGGATGTGATCTGGGGAATGAAGAACACTTATAAAAATCTTCGTTTTGCAGTAGAGATCACGAAGGAACAGCCCATGGATTACCTCAGATATTCACTGGCGCAGTTGGCAGAGAACTGTAAGCGGTGGGGACTGGAAGAGGAAATGTCAAAATTGCATATTTAAGGAAATAGGCTAAGGGTAAATGATTTTATTTATCCTTAGCCTAAATTATTAGCTTTGTTGATAGTAATTATGCCGGTAAAGATGATCGTCTACCTGCTGCGCCAGGTGATTCATTTCTTCTTGTGCATCAGCACCCATGGCAATATTATAAAACGCATAGGAAAACTGCTTACTGAAGAAAGGATATGCGGGGGTCTGCGGTCTGGTAAAAGAGGTGTTCCGTAATTGTGAAAATAAAATATTGCTGTTGCCGGAACCAGCTTGAAAGCTGTCCATTACGTCATAAATCTCTTTTAAAACAGGAATACCCGTTAACTGACTGATCTTCAACTGGTTCTGCAGACTGAAAACATAACGGATAAATTCACAACATTCCCTGGGATATTGTGTCTGTCTGGACATGCATAATCCCCAGCTTCCATGGGGAGAAGCTGCTTTTATACCATGGGGAAGAGGGATTATGCCGATATTACTATTCCTTTTTTGCGATTGAAAATAGGCACTGGGCAGTGAAAGACTCATGGCAAAGTTTTCAGGAAAATCGGCACTGAGATCCTCTACGTGGGTATAATGATATTTATGAAATAATTCGCCCAGCCAATTCATAGCAGCGACGGAAGCCGGAGAGTTAATATATCCAGAGGTTGCCGTCAGCGTATCGTTAAAAAAGCTGCCGTTGTTCTGCACGATAAATGGCAATCCGGCGTAGCTGTTCCATTCTCCGGATTTTGGAGAAAGACCGCGTCCGGAGTCCATAAGCAAAGGATAGGGAAAAGAAGTTTTGGTCTGTATTGTATGGCAGACATTCAGAAACTCATCCCAGCTCCAGGCATCTTCCGCAGAAGTCGGAATGCGGATACCAAGGGAATGGAACAACTCCTTGTTATATAGAATACATAAAGAGGATTCCGTATAACCCAGATGATATAGTTTTCCCTGATAGGTTCCCTGTGTCACAATGGGAGACAGAAAAGAGGATAGGAAAGACGAATCCATATATCCATCAAACGGCAGCAGAGAATTCATATATGCCCAATAGGGGACATCAGGATCGTCCAAGGACAGAATATCCGGTGCATTTCCACTGGTAAAGCTTTGCAACAGCGAGTCACGCAGAGGAGCCTTATCGTTGGTGAGAAAAGTCGGTGTTACGGAAAATTCGGAAGATGTCAGATTAAACTGTTCGATCAGAGAGATCCAAAAATGTTTCTCATTATCTTCCATAGGACATAAATAAATAGATAGGTTTATTTTATCTTTGGAGCGGTCTGCTACAAAAGTACCTTTTCCTTGCTGCCGTATAATATATCCTTCAGATTCCAGACATTTCAGGGCTTGTGTAATAGTGCTTTTACTTACATTTAAAGTACGCATTAATTCATTATCGGAAGGGATGAGATCGCCGGGACGATAATATCCGCTTTCGATTTTCTGGACAAATTTATTTTTTATAAGCATGTATTTTGGTGTTCTGGTGTTCATAAAATCCCCTACATTTTGAAAAGTGATTGACAATATATTTTTGTTATGCTAATATCATAGCATAAGTTATTCGAACAAACAAGATTAAATAGATAGAGTAAACTTACTGTCAGTTGGAGAGTCGCAGAAGATTCCCTGCTATGAAC
>OLRY01000385.1_pt1 | contig 59964 bp, 58 predicted proteins | sample 1672541 | NCBI WGS metagenome assembly OLRY01 (sample SAMEA3136697, study PRJEB25190) | human gut metagenome | biome: human gut; feature: human-associated habitat; material: faeces | place: Austria | collected 2013 | reverse complement strand
GTTGGCGCAGATACGGAGCAGTCATCCCAAAACCTTACTAACAATAGTTTAACCGTTTTTGATTCGGATTTCAAGGGGTCTGACGATGATTTCTACCGGGAAATGCAAAGAAGGATGGCCCCGGACTATCTGGAAACGGTATCGATGACCGCCCTTTATGATACGGACTTTGAAGGGCAGGAGCCTTTGATCGACGGTCTTTTGTACCGGGGTGCCTACTTACTGGCCGGTTCCCCGAAAGTGGGAAAGAGTTTCCTGATGGCCCAGCTTGCCTATCAAGTCAGCACCGGACTTCCCCTGTGGGGCTATAAGGTGCGGAAAACGGGTGTTCTTTACTTTGCGCTGGAAGATAACTATGCCCGCCTGCAACGGCGGCTATATCGAATGTTCGGCGCTGAGGCGGCGGAAAATCTGTATTTTGCCACTCACTGCAAAACAGCCAGCAGCGGCCTGGAGGATCAGATTCGTAGCTTTATGCGGGAGCATCCCAACACCGGCCTGATCATCATCGACACTCTGAAACGGGTGCGCGAGGTTGGCGGAGCGGATTTCAGCTACAGTAGTGACTACGATATTGTGGCTCGGCTGAAAACTGTTGCCGACAGCTATAAGGTAACGATGGTAATCGTTCACCACACCCGCAAGTTGGAGGCAGATGACAAATTCGATATGATTGCTGGAACCAACGGTCTGCTGGGTGCAGCGGACGGCGGCTTTGTCCTCAGCAAGGAGAAACGCACCTCCAATGCGGCGGTGCTGGATGTCACCGGCAGAGATCAGGAGGATCAGCGGCTACACCTGAACAAGAATCCCGAAACGCTGGTATGGGAGTTGGAGAGCGTTGAAACGGAGCTTTGGCAGGAACCGCCGGACCCGTTTCTGGAAAGTATTGCAGCATTTCTTTCTTCGGCGGGTGAACGCTGGGAGGGCACAGCATCCGAGCTGTGCAGCCTGCTGAATCTGGACTGCAAGCCCAATGTGCTATCCCTTCGGCTGAGCATCGGCTCTGTGCGGCTGCTGCGAGATCACGACATCCGCTACAAGGCAAGCCGCAATCACGGTGGACGGAAAATCTCTCTGTGGAAGGAGATGGAGCCGAACAGCGTGTCAAAGGGTGACGACCGTGACGGCCTTTTGGTGGGCGCTGGCGAGGTCTAAAACATCGTCACCACCGTCACGGTTTGTCACGCTTTGAAGTTTCGGCAAGCCGTGCGGCTGCCCTTTTCAAAGGGCATTGAGCACTGGGGAGCAGCCCGCAGACTGCTGGGGCAAGGCCCCACTGAGCGTGGCATTTCGCTGCGCTCAGCATCCCCCTCGGGAGAGCGCAAATAGCATCTTTTGATGGCCGCAGGCTGTCAAAAGTGCTTTTGCGTTACTCTTGACAAGAGTAACAGAACCCCGGCTGCGGCCGGAAAGAGAGAGGAAGTGAGATTTTATGAAGAGAACGATCAGTGCCGAGGTCGGCAAAGGCTCTGTCAACCACAACAGCCGCAAATTCAAAGCTGAAAATGTAGACGGAAGCCGCATGCACCTGAACATTGACTATTGCAACGAGCGCATCCAGACCGTATACCACCAACTTTTCGATGAGGCTCTGAAACGCTACAACGAAAAGCAAACCCGTGCAGACCGGCGAATCCCAAACTATTACGAGAAAATTCGCTCCGGCAATCAGGAGAAGCCATTCCACGAGATCATCCTGCAAATCGGAAATAAAGAAGATATGAGCGCCACCGGCGAGTATGCAGAGCTGGCTCGGACGGTACTGGACGAGTACTATCGGGGCTTTCAGGAGCGCAATCCAAACCTCCGGGTATTCTCGGCGCACCTTCATATGGACGAGGCCACACCGCATATCCATATTGACTTTGTGCCGTTCATCACCGGGAGCAAGCGAGGGCTTGACACCCGTGTGTCGCTGAAGCAGGCGCTGGCGGCGCAAGGCTTCAAGGGTGGAACCCGTGGTGCTACCGAGTGGGCACAGTGGGTACAGTCCGAAAAAGAGCAGCTGGCTGCCGTGATGGAGCGGTATGACATCCATTGGGAGCAGAAAGGCACCCACGAAAAGCATCTCTCCGTTCTGAACTACAAAAAGCAGGAACGGGAGAAAGAGATTGCTGCATTGGATACCACGCTAGCCGAAAAACAGGACGAGCTGGAAACGGTGCAAAGTCGGATTGACAACTTCGATCAGGGTGTGCAGTCTATTGAAAAGTTGGAGCAGCGGATTGAGTCGGATGCAGAGTTTCAACTCCCCGATCCCCCCACTCTAATGACCGCCAAGACCTATAAACAGCGGTTTGTTGACCCACTGATTAGGCGGCTGAAAGAAATCATACGGGAGGTGTTCTACCACTATTACAAGGCTCTGGACAGCTATCACCGGCTGAACACCACCAACGGGCGGCTCTACCGAGAGAATGAACATCTGACCACAACCAACGACCGGCTCAAAGGAGAAAATGATGCCCTACGTTCAGAGTTGAAGGATTTCCGTTTTCTGCGGAAAGTCCTTGGTAGTCAGCAGATCGATAGTCTGATCACACAGGCAAAAGATATGGAGCAGCAGCGAAAGCAAACCCAGCGCACAAGGCGCAGAAATACAAATTATGAAAGGTAGGAACAGACAATGGCAAAGACAATTTTTGAGGAAATGGGCGGTACTTATACGCAGGTCGGGGATTATCTTCTCCCTGATCTGAAGCTGCCCGAAGAAGAACAGCAGCCCATCGGCGTGTGGGGACAGCGTCACCGGCGTTACCTGAAGGAGCATCGCCGGGCAACCTATGCGACGTTGCTCACCAGCGGCAGATTAAACAGTTACCTTGCCGACATAGACCGGCAAGCAGAGGCGATGTTTCTTCGGCTGGTAAAACAGCTGGCCGAAGCGGAAGGCATCACAGAAACGCTAAAAGCCGCCGATCCGATGGATTGGGTCGGCAGGATGAATAGCATACGAGGCAGAGCTATGGAAATTGTAAATAGCGAACTGATTTACACAGCATAAGCGTAACGGCGGCAGGGAAAATCCCTGCCGCCACAGTAATCAGCCATTCCCATAATAAGACTGCCTTATCAAAGCGATAGGCGAGAGAGTATCTGCAGAATTGCCACCGAATAGGAAGAACTTGCAATTATCATCTTGAAAAGCGAGCATAGCTATGCTATACTATTTTTAAAATCAGTGAACGCAGAATTTTTATCAGCGATTTTTGAACTGCGAGAACTACTATTGGAGTTGATAGGTATGGCGGTTAGCTATAAGAAGCTTTGGAAGCTGCTAATTGATAAAGATATGAAAAAGAAAGACCTGTGCGCTGCAGCAGGTATTAGTCACGCTTCGATGGCAAAGTTAGGAAAAAGCGAAAATGTCACTACAGATGTGTTGGTAAAAATCTGCACCGCATTACAGTGTGATATTGGTGATATTATGGAATTAACCCAAGATCCCATTAAATGAAAGGAGGCGAGTACATTGGCAGAACAAGCAGCTAAAAAAATAGTGTCTGCTCAAGCCAAGCCAATTTTGAAATGGGCAGGCGGCAAAACACAGATGTTGGGTGATCTTTTGCCGAAAGTCCCGACCTCCTTTGGCCGATATATTGAGCCGTTTTTTGGCGGCGGAGCAATGTTCTTTGCACTGCAGCCGGAAAATGCAGTCATTGCAGACAGCAATCCCGAACTAATCAATATGTACCGAGAAGTTGCTGATCATGTGGAAGATGTAATTCAGTGTCTCAAACAGTACGAAAACACTTCCGAGATGTTTTATGCCGTCCGTAGTCAAGAGTGGACAACGCTTCCAAAAGCCGAGGCTGCTGCAAGAACAATCTTTTTGAACAGGACTTGCTTTAATGGGTTGTATCGTGTCAATAAGCAGGGACAGTTTAATGTTCCCTATGGAAAATATAAAAACCCAAAGATTTGCGATGAGGACGGACTGAGAGCAGCGTCTGTAGCACTGCAAAAGGTAGATATTCTGTGCGGCGACTATCTTCTGGTTTTAGAGCATTATGCCCAGCCCGGAGACTTTATTTTCCTTGACCCTCCATATTTGCCGGTCTCTGAATACGCTGATTTTAAGAGGTATACTAAAGAACAGTTTTACGAAGAAGATCATATTGAGCTTTCGAAAATGATTATGGCATTACATGAACGTGGATGCTATGTCATCCTAACAAACTCTAATCACCCATTGGTACATGAGCTATACGCTCCGTTCAATATTGATGTCATTCAGACGAAACGCCACATTTCCTGCAACGGAAGCACACGTAAAGGTGAGGATGTCATTGTCACTATTCCTCCGAAGCAGCGTACTTTAATAAAGTTGCTTCCTCAGCCGCTTCCTGAACAAGTGTCAGCTTATCCACCGACTCGTTTTATGGGCTCAAAGAGCAAGTTATTGTCCGAAATATGGTCTGTTGCCTCGCAATTTAAGGTGAATACCGTTGTCGATCTTTTCTCCGGTTCCGGAATTGTTGGCTATATGTTCAAAGCGCAGGGTAAGTCTGTAGTCAGCAATGATTATATGGCTATGTCTGCAACATTTACCAAGGCAATGATAGAAAACAATTCTGTTACCTTGCCGTTGGATAAAGCCAAGGGATTGCTTATTGAACATAGGGAGTCCGATCACTTTGTGGCATCGACTTTCAAAGGTCTTTATTACACAGATGAAGAAAACGACTTGATTGACACGCTTCGCACTAATATTGCAGATATCAAAGATCAATACAAACACGCAATCGCTATGACGGCATTGATTCGTGCCTGCATAAAGAAGCGTCCCCGTGGTATCTTTACCTACACAGGACAGCGATACAATGATGGACGCAAGGATTTACAAAAAACGCTTGCTCAGCAATTCCTGGAGGCTGTTGAAGCTGTCAATAAGGCTGTATTTGATAACGGTCAAATCAATCGTTCCAAGCAGGGGGATGCTATGGATTTGAGGGTGGAACAGGTGGATTTAGTTTACATTGACCCTCCGTACTATTCTCCCCTATCCGATAATGAATACGTTCGGAGATACCATTTTGTTGAGGGCCTTGCCCGCGATTGGAAGGGGGTCGAAATTCAGCAACATACGCAAACAAAGAAGTTTAAATCGTATCCTACGCCTTTTGCTACCCGCAAAGGTGCGGCAGATGCGTTTGATCATCTTTTCAAAAAATTTGCAAACAGTATACTGATTGTTTCCTATTCTTCTAACAGCTTACCTACGCAAGATGAAATGGTAGCGATCATGGCCAAGTATAAGCAGCATGTAGAAGTCATCCCTGTAGACTACAAGTATTCGTTTGGAAATCAGAGTGATGCCAAAACACATAGAAATTCTGTACAGGAATACCTTTTCGTTGGGTATTGATTGGAGGATGCGGTATGAGCGAACAAATTAAAATATGGCTGGTAGGTAATACTGGCCTGCGTAATCCTAATCGAATCCAAGAAGGATTCTCTGTGTATGCTAGCTCTGCCTTTGTAGGACATCTCCATGGGCGTGAAAACGAGCTTGGTTTTATGAATTTGCTCGATGAGAAAGGGATTATTCAGAACGAAGTTGGCAAGGATAGCTCTGGTAGTCACGCCCGTAAATGGCGGTTGATGTTTGCTAAAAACGGATTGATTTATCCACAGATTCAGAAAAAAGATGGCCGGCAAGAGGATCTCGGCGCATTGGATGACATTACACCCTTTGGAAGATCATTTCTAAAAGCAGATACATACCCGGCCGTACAGGAATGCTTCCTCCGAGCAATGAGCGTAGAACAGTTCCCAATGTCGGATGGCACACACTACTTCTCCCCATTACGGTGGTTGCTGGCAATTATGCTGGAACTCGAGAAGCGCACGGGCACCTCCGAACTGAGCAGAATTGAATTTGCTCTGTGGGGACAAACAACCAATCCCAGCTATAAGCTGGAAGAAGTCGTTGATAACATCCTTGATCTGCGTCAGCGGAGATCTGCTTCCCAAGCTAAGCGTTCTTTCGACAAAAAGGAAATCGCTAAAAGAGGCGAAAACTACGACAAAAAAGCTGATAATTTCTTGGATTACGGCGATATGAATATGCGATACCTCCGCATTTCGGGTGTGCTCCAACGAAAAGGCAGAGGCCTTATAATCGTACCTACAAAACGCATACTTGCAGAAAAACTCGCTAAATCTACGACCAGTTTGCAGTCCATTATGGAGCAGTATAAGTTGCTCTGTACCGGTGCACCGTTGCCCACAGACAATATGGATGTCGCAAAATCTTTGTTGGATGATTTGGTCAGGCAGATGAAAGAGCGTCATATTCTTTTTGACATTTCCGATCTGCCTTTGAATACTCCCACAGAAGTCAATATCGCGAGGCAAAGGCTCGAAAATATCCTTGCTCAGACGGATGAAATACAGTATGCCAGCGATCAGTGTAACCAGTGGGAAGAAATCAGAGATTATATGACGCTGCTAATTAAAGGTGGCGGCAAGATGGTCTACGACGAAGATAACGCTATTGAAGTACCCAAGGATGAGACCCCTGCGTATCTTGAATGGACACTTTGGCGTGCAGCACTGGCGATTGATCACATGGTCAATAAGCCTTATGAAGTCCGTGGGTTCAAATTGGATTCTGACTTCTTGCCGGTTTCCGCTGCAGGTGGAGGAAAAGGCGACTTGTACTGTGAGTTTAATGACTTTACCATCTTGACTGAAGTCACAATGTCCACATCTTCCCGCCAAGAGGCAATGGAGGGCGAACCTGTCAGGCGTCATGTTTCCGATGCTGTTCTGAAATACGACAAACCGGTCTATGGCATGTTTGTTGCTGTCCGCATTGACACAAACACCGCAGAGACTTTCAAACACGGTATTTGGTACGCAAAAGGCGATGTAAAGCAGCGACTTGACATTGTCCCTCTGACCTTGGTACAGTTCCAGAAATACTTCGTAGCAATGTTTGAGTCTAATAAGTCAGATCCTCAGAAACTCAGAGATTTGATTCTCCAATGCGAGTCCAGAAGAGATATACTGGAGGCCCCGGCTTGGAAAGAGTACATTGACACAACTGTTTCTGAAAAGGCAAATGAGATCGCAAGCGGAATTGTTGTACACAAGTCCGATGACGCACCCCTTGTGCCTGCCGGTGCCGTTGTGCGTCATGTAACTTTCGGTGAAGGACAAGTAGTTGCACTTGAAGCAAGTTTTCCCGAATGTCCTGCAAAAACGGTTGAAATACCGTATCTGCGGTCTTTACCAGATGCAATAAGTTTCTGTGCAGATGGAAGAACACTGTTGCATGATCGCTTTGGGGAGGGAACTGTACTTGCGTATACTGTGGTATTCCAAAATCAGATGTTGACTCTTTCTTATCCAGCAGCATTCAAGAATGGATGTTTAGCAATGGAGTAAGCGTCAAAGCAATAACAACATAAGAGAAATGGGGGATAAGTATGTTTGAATCAGGCTTACAATATGTTCGCGCAGACTTTCATTTACATACTTTGAAGGATAAAGAATTCACCTATTCTGGCGAGTCAACCTCATTTGTGGGTGATTATGTTTCTGCTCTAAAAAACGCGAGCATCAATGTCGGCATAATTACAAATCACAACAAATTCGACATAGAAGAATATAAAGCTATTCGTAAGGCTGCGAAAAAGCAAGACATATTTATTCTGCCGGGAGTAGAATTGACCGTTAAAGAAGGCGCAAACGGTATTCATACGCTAATTGTGTTTAATCCAGAGGAATGGCTTGAAAATGGAAACAATCATATCCAGACATTTCTGACGGCAGCATTTGCCACTATTTCCAATCCAGAAAATCGCAACACAAAAAGCATATTTGATCTAAAAAATGTATTTGATCAGTTAGACGCTTATGGACGGGATTATTTTATCGTATTTGCACATGTAGATCAAAACAGCGGCCTATTTAATGAGTGTAGGGGTGGGTTGCTTGAATCTTTAGCAGGTTTTGCACCTTTTAGACATCGTGTTCTTGGGTTGCAAAAATCTAGAACACGTGACAATCTTGGTAAGTTTGAAAAATGCTGTGGGTATTTGCCGGCTCTGGTTGAGGGTTCCGATCCCAAATCCATCTCAGATATAGGAAAGGGAGACAGATGCACATATTTAAAAATCGGCGAATATTCCTATGCTGCAATTAAGTTTGCTTTACAAGATTATAGAGACCGAGTTAGCGAAAGTGTTCCTGACAATAAACATGGGTTTATAGAATCAATCTCTTTCCAAGGTGGCAAGTTCGACGGTCAAACAATTATGTTCTCTCGTGAGCTGAATACGCTTATTGGCATAAGAGGTAGCGGAAAGTCTTCTATTTTAGAAGCTGTGCGGTATGTCTTGGGACTTACAGCTCAAATGGACAAAGACTATAAAGAATCTCTTGTGAAAAATGTCTTTGGTTCTGGCGGAAAAGCAACATTGAATGTAATAGATAAACACGGAAAACATTATTCTGTCAGCCGAATATTGGGGGAACGCATAAATGTTCTTGATGAGACCGGTAATGACTTAAATATTAATCCGATCAGTTTGTTCGATGGGGTACAATATTTTGGTCAAAAGGATCTGTCCAGCAGTGCAGATCACGAAAACGGTTTGTTGGAGAAACTGATTAGCGGTAGAATTGGTCAACCTTCTAATTTGGATAATTGTGTGAATGAACTGATCAAAACAGTGGAGCGCTTACTGGATGTGAGCAAAATTCCACAGCAAATGACTGAAGTTACAACACAGCAAACCGAGCTTGAACATAAACTCTCGATTTTTGAAGAAAAAGGTGTTGCAGACAAACTTAAAAAGCAAAGTGGATACGCTACCGATACAGCAAAGCTTGATGCTGTAAAAAATAGAATAGACACTGTTCTGCGTGATATTCGTACTGCGTTTTCAAAAAACTCGGTTGTATCGAGTGCGTTGGACGGATATAGTAGTGATTTTAATAAGGACATATTTGGAGATGTATCAATAGTATTGTCGTCAATCGATGCTCAGCTCGCACAAATCGGCTCTTGTATTGTAGAAATTGAAAAACAACGAAGTGGTATGGACGACCTCATATCCCGCCTAAAAGAGCGAATTGATAGTTTGGCGGATGAATTTGCTGAAATTAAAAGAGAAATCAAAGACGATACTTTGGATGTTGATAGTTTTGTCAAAATGACCGCTGAATTGCAAAAAACAAAAGAAAAACTAAAGCAATTAAGCGAAGAAGCTTCCTCTAAATCCAAAATAGAAGCATCATTTACTAAGGCAACACGAGAACGTAATGAAGCTCTCTTGGCAACTTATAATGCTTATAAAGCCGAAACCGAACGAATCAATCAGAACCAAACCGAACTCAAGATTGAAATCACATTCAAGGGAGATCGAGAAGGCTTCAAAGCTCAACTTAAAAATGATTTCAAGGGGACGGGAATCTCGGATATTAAATATCAAGCTATTTGTGATTCTTTTACTGATTATGCAGCTATCATAGAAGATTGGATTGTTTGCGATGGCAGCAAATTGAAAGGTATTGTTACGCCTGGCGAATATGTAAAATTGGAAGATAAGCTTCGTGGTCAATATGAAGAATTGCTGAACAGGCAGGTTGAAAATAAAGTAGATATTTATTATCATGGAAAACTGTTGAGGCAACACTCAATCGGGCAGCGAGCATCAGCACTTATACTGTTTATATTGACACAAGATGATAATGATATTATCTTCATTGATCAACCGGAAGATGATCTCGATAATAAGGTGATCTATGATGAAGTCATTACCGCTATTGCACAGAAAAAACCTTATATGCAGTTTATATTTGCTACACATAACGCAAACATCCCTGTGCTTGGCGATTCCGAAAGAGTATTAGTTGTCGAGTTTCAAGAATCAAGAATTGATGTTGCCCAAGGTAATATTGACTTGGATTCTACGCATAAGCAGATTGTTGATATTATGGAGGGCGGCAAGGAAGCATTCGACAAGAGACAACTTATCTATACTTCTTGGCGTTAAGTTTCCGGTTCGCGTGGCAACACCATGGCAACAAAAAATCGGATAGCCGATGTGTATCCGATAATTCAAATAATAAAGATAGTCCCTGCCAAATCACCTAATCAAACTTGTTTAGGATGATTTTGCAGAGGGCGAGTGGGAATAATCGCATAATCCAGAAAGTGCCGTAAATACGGGCTTTTCGCAGAAAAGCGGGTCTAAATGACGACCGAATGACGACAAGACTAAATCACCCTGCGGGACAATGTCCCGCAGGGTGATTTCACATAGCTACGCCATATCCTTGTCCATCATTTCACACATTGCGTCCTCCATCTCTGAGTATGCGTGCATATAGTGTGTCGTAATATAAATGCTCTCATGCCCCACTCGGGCGGCGACCACAGGTGCGGACCAACCTTTATTAACCAGATAAGTGATGTGAGAATGCCGAAAGCAGTGAATTGTTATTCGCGGTACCCCGGACTTTTCAATGCCGGCTTTGAGCTTACGATGAAGCGATGTCTTACTTGTAGAAAACAGCGTGGTATCCGGTTTTGAGTCGGGAAGTTTTGAGATATACTCTCTTAATTCATTGCAAAGAGTTTCGGATATGCTGACATTCCGAATACTTTTTGCTGTTTTTGGAGTGGTTACAATCCGTTTGCCGTGCCTTTCGTAAATATTTTTGTTGATACGAATATAGCGTTTTTCAAGGTCGATGTCGGAAACGGTTAATGCCAGCAATTCACCGAGCCTGAGTCCACACCAAAAGAAAACATCGAATGCGATATATTCGGGGGTATTAGGCGATATCTCATTATGAAATCTCTTGTATTGCTCTACGGTCCAAACGGGACGTTCGGGAGCCTCCTTTACGCCCATTTTCACATGCTTCGCCGGATTAAAATCCATAAGATGCCTTTCTGTTGCAAAATTCAGCACAGCACAAAGTCTGGAGCGGATGGCATGAATATAGGAATCTTTATAAATGCATTTTCCGTTTTTAAAAAACGTACCTCTCCATTCCTCTATTTTTACCTGTGTAATATCCGCAAGCTTCATCTTGCCGAAGAACGGCAGAATATGAGTATATACCATATTATTTCTGCTGTCTTGAGTTGATAGCTTTGTGGCTACATCCATAGTTGTCTTATACATTTCAAACAGTTCTTCAAATGTCATATAGTGCTTCGGATCTGAACGCCGCAATATTTTTTCTTGCCAAGTAACTTTCAATCCGTCAAGATAAGCTGTAGCATCCCGTTTGGTTAAAAAGCCTCGCTTTAATGATTTGAAATCGCTGCCGTTCTCCTTTCCGCCTTTTATTCGATATTCAACACGCCATTTCCCGGAGTCGCCCGGTTCTTTCTTTACAGACCCCGTTACAAGGTTTTCAATATTTCCGTCCATTTTACCATCCTTTCTCATGGCAGCTGCTCAAGCAGTGATTTTCTCGGAATTTTGCCGCTAAAAGTCAGGAATCCCTCCGAAGACAATTTTTCGTTGATTTTTCGGATTATCTCATATGCCTGCGAACGTCCGATACCGAGATATATACTGATTTCGCTTGCTGTCATAAAGTCATACTTTTCAACAGCTATTTCTGTTACCTTAATTTTATCCATTTGCTGCTATTCCCGCAAATATGCGTTATCTATATAAGTCTTCGGTACGGTGTTTCTCCTTTCTCTGATTATTTTCAAGCATTTTCGTAATGCACTCAACCATCTGAACGGGTGTGTATTCCCTCGGGAAATATTTGCGAATGTCATCCATCGGAATTTTCAGCTTTTCAACCTGATTGGGTTTAACCTCTGCCATAATTCCGGTTACGGTATCATAATCAAGTTTGCCTTTTTCAAAAGCGGCGCGCATACGGCGAGACTGTGCGTGGGACGGAAAGCTTTCCGTTTCGTCAATGCGGTCAATGACATCTCTTTGTGCTTCTTCATTGAGGAAAGACAATTCGTAAGCAGGCAGCATTTTCATTTTGCCGTTATCTAAATATTCTTGAAGTTCGGGTACGAGATAGGTTAGGCGGATTAGGCGTTGCACAGTTCTTCCGCTGTCATTTTCTGAAATCAACTCCGCACTCACTTCTGACTTCTCGACATTCTGTCGAGAAGTGCCTTGGTGCTTAATTGCATCAAGCTTCATTCTGTAAGACCGCGCCTTTTCCATAAGGGATAGGTTTTCACGCTGACAGTTTGAATCAACCATCATGATCGTGGCTTGGTCACGGTCGATAAAATGAACAACTGACGGAACCTCTTTCATTTTAAGAAGCTCGGCGGCGTGTACTCTGCGGTGTCCGGATATAATTTCGTATTCATCCTGTTTATCCTCAAGCGGGCGGACGATAATGCGGTTTAGAAATCCGTATTCTTTTATGCTCTCGACAAGTTCCGTCATTGACTCATCATCAAGCACCTTGTAGGGGTGATCCTCAAACGGGTGTAGTTTCTCAAGCTTAACGTTCATAAGCTTTGGTTTGGGGTGCTTTACTACCTTTTCGGCAGATGTTTTCGTTTCTTTCATAAGGTTTTTCCTCCAAAATTTAATTCCTTTTTGTCTGCCGTTTCTGTTGTAGAAAATTGTGTATATAAAAATATGATTGAAACGGCAGTGTAGTTTGTTCGGTTCATAATTACTGCCTTTCAAAGAATTTGTTTGTGGGTGTTAATTGCCCGTTAAGGTCCGCGAATAAATAAGCCGGTAAACAATATACTATTTCGTCCTTTCATAAGTTTTTCTTTCAATTTGATATTCCCTGTCAAATAAATCAATAAGGCGGGGCGACTTATTATAAATCTGCTCCGCCTGTTTAAGCTTCTTGCGTAACGGCGCAATGCGCTCGGTTATGGTCTTGCGCTCATCCTTGTACTGTTGTTTTTCTTCCGGTGTTTTTGCTCGACGGCGCTTGTTATCGGTAAGGGCGCGGTTGTGCTCCAATTTGTTTATTTCCGCTTTAGTTGTGTCAATATAATTTTTGATATCCGTCATTGTATTGAGCTTTTCAGCTTGCAAAAAGCGGTATTCGCTAACATACTTCTTTACATTGCGTACCTCGTGCCGCAATTCAACATCTGCAATAACAAAATTTTTCACTGTCTTTGCTATTTCAAACAATGATAGGATGATATAAAATACCGCGCTGACAAGTACCTTTGACGGATCGTTGGCGTGGTCTACGGTAAAATCAAGTTGATTCATTAGTTTAATAATGGGTGCTTGCTTTGCCTTGTACGGTAAATGAGTGTTCCATTCGTCATAGAAGTAATATTTGCCTTTGTTTTTAGAGAAGTACGCCTCAAGGGTTGTTTCCGTAATCCCGATGCTTTTAAGCCGCACGGCTCTGTCCCAACCTTTATGCTTAATAGATAACCGCCGCCAGTCGATAGAGTAGCCGAGTCCCCATAACTGCCGTTCAAGTTCCGAGCCGTTCGATGAATACTGTAAGCAATAGTCAATATCCTTTTTCAACATATCACGGTGCGTCACTTGCCCGTTTCTGTGCGCCCAATATTCCTTCTTTTGCCCTTTACTGTAAAAACTACTGTTTTCAAGAACAGATAAACCGTGCTCTCGGCAAACCTCATCGGATATCTTTCGCAGTTCCAAATGATCACCGATTTTGTTTTTAAACTTTGAGCCATCCTTAAATGAACAGGGGTTTACGACGAAGTGACAATGCAGGTTATCCGTGTTCAAGTGGACAGTCACAAGTACTTGGTATCTATCTCCCCACATCTTTCTTGCGGTTTCCTTGCCGATTTCAAACGCTTCTTCAGGTGTGACTTCGTCCGACTTAAAGCTCTGTATTCCGTGATAGGCAACAACCTTACCTTTCATACCAAACCGCCGCTGTACGGCTATCATCTCGGTATAGGCGTTTTGCGCCGAGCAGTTGATACCGCCGACAAAAACCTGCCTGTCCGTTTTATTATCGTTTTCTGCGTAGCGTAATGCGGAATATAAATCCTTGTCAAGACATTCTTTCGGTGTGGTTTTATCGGGATTATCGGCGTAGTCCAGCGTAGCCTTTAAGTTTCTGTAGACCGGCCAGAATCCGGTGACAGCCATATTTCATCACGCTCCTTTCCGGGCAATAGCAAAGTTTCGGATATTTCTTTTAGTAGATTGTAAATTTGGTTATTCAGTTTTGAAGAAGTGGATTTATCCTCCAATCGGCCGACTTTTTCAAGCAAAACAAAAAGAGCATCCGGCGGGACCGCTTTCGGTTCGTAGCCTAACGCTCTTTGTCTTACATACTCGGTTGTGGATATCCCGCACTTTTTTGCTTTTGCCGTGATTTTTTGCTTTTCTTTATCCGTAACTCTTACGGATATTCGTATATCTTTTCCCGTATAGTATCAGCTCCTTTCTCACGGGGGATTGGGGGCTGCACCCCAAAGAGTCAGCCGATTTCGGCTGTGATTGGGACTTTCGCGGCACACAAAGTCCCTGCTTGCTAAGGTGTGAGACACACCTTAATCTTTAATGATAGTTTTGCTTTTTGATACCCTCATAGGCATTACCTCTTTTCTGAAATTTTGTATAATAAAAGACCGACTTTTCAGCCGATCCGATACTATTCCTTTTCGGAAGCGGTTTCCGAAATACATTAAACATCCCAGCTTTTTGCTTTTCTGACGCGCCGTAAATATGCCGCTATTTCTTTCACGGTGTTGCCGTTGTGATAAAATCTTGCTGCCAGCGTTGCCGCCTCCACGATGGTTTCTTCGCTATATCCATCCTGTGCATACATACGTCCGAGCTGCTCTATAATTTCATCCTTTTGAATACATAAGCACTGACCCATCTTAAAAATTTCTTCAAGATAGGGTATTTCTTTGTGTTCCTCTAAAATTCCGAATACAGCGGCACGGTAGTATTGGTTGACATGAGTTCTGTGCGTGCGCCTGTCAAATATTTCTAAATCTCTGCCTATGCCTTCCATGTGGTCGCGCTTGTAAACGGTAGGTCTTCCGCGTTTCTTTTTGTTTTCGGAAGCGGCTTCCGAAAATCTTTTTTCTGTGCTTTGCCTGGTTTCGTTCAAATTGATTTCCTCCCGGTTAAAATATTTTTCTTTCTATCCATATACAGTACAAAGCGAAAAACGAAAATTGTTCCTGAGTTTTGAAAAAATTTTTTAGGCTTTTTAAAAATATTTTCGGATATAAAAAACGGCGGTGCTCCCTTTTTTGGAACACCGCCGTAGATTTTTACTTATTCATTTTTCAAAGCCTATGAATTTTTTAAAATCCTTATTCATTGTTTTCATACGCTTGCTGACTGCGCTGTGGGTTTTGTAACCGAGCCGATCGGCAATTTCTTTTTGAGTAAGTCCTTTTTCCGAAAGATAATATATCTCTTTATCTGTGCTGTTTAAGGTTTTTGCAAACTCATCACGCAGGAAAATATACCGCTGTTCTTCAGCAGGATTATTTGCAAAAAAGTTTTTTACCCCCTCAATGTTTGTAGTTTCCTCCTCCGACAACTCGCTGAAAAAGAGCGGCGCGCCAAGCTTGGTTTTGCAATGGGTCCACTTGTTGTAGAAGTTAATTTTATCTTGGTTCAACTGCTCCGAAAAATCCTCGTGTTGCGGAAGCTTTTTAGAAACACCGAAAATTGCTGGAACCTGCTGACCCTGCATAACCGTTTCAATCAGAGTTTCGTCAATCACTCCGGCGATCTTTTCAACAACCGTATGTATTTCATCATCCGTTAGGTCGTCAATTTCCTTATTAACGGATTTTGCATAACAATCAAGCCCCAGCATAACCGGTTCGCCGTACATTTCAAAAAATCTGTCTATATACCTGTTCAGCATTTCGGGGTTTGTATGGATTTTTGAAATCTCTTCGGAAAAATAGTCCGCGTCGGCATTCTCCAAAAAGTTTACCGGATAGTCCTTTGAAAAGTTTTTCATCTTTCGGTTTACACCGAGCGGACGCAAATTCCCGAGCCAATAGTCTCCGAAAATCCTTTTGGCGCGGACAAAAATCTCAGACCGCTCAGCGCTAAAATCATATTCGCGATCAAGAGTCATATTAGCTGTAAAATCATTTTTCTGAAAAAATGATTGAAGCTCGGTTAATTGCTCAGGAGTGAATTTTATTTTCTTGTTCATAAACCCTATCTCCTCCGATTTGATGGAACTTGATAAACCTCAATATGCTATCATGAAACAGAATTCCACCATCCGTTTTCGTTTGTAAATAAGGCTTATCGTGCATTGCACCGCAGGCAGAACATTCATACTCATCCTTTTTCAACAGATGCGTATGTTGTGTCCAATGTGACTTGCCCAATTTCATCACCTCAGATCGAGTTCATTATATTCAGCAGACTCTGGTAGCTGTCTACATCGTGGTACACCACATTGCTTGTGGACATCTCATTGAACAGCTTCTTGGCGCAAGAGATTTTCGCCTGCTCAATAGGACGCAGCTCAAGACTTTCCATTGTGCCTTTCGTTTCGGCTATGAAGAAAATATGCTTGACCTTGCCCTCATAGAAAGCGATTGCCCAGTCCGGCGAATAGTTGCCCACCGGCGTGGGGATTTGGAAGGTTCTCGGCAGCTTGGCATAGACGCACACCTCGTCTGCTGCGTCCAAATCCTCAGCAAACTTTCTCTCAATGCTCTTGTCAGCAGAGCCGTCCGTGAACACATAGTCCTGAATGGCTTTCTTTGCAAGGAACGCCTTATCAAAGCTCTGTGTTGCCTTTTCAGCCGTGAAGATAGAGCTGTCATATTCACCCTCAATGGTATCGTAGGAAATATGCTCTACGATCATTGTGGCTTTCTGCTCATTGATGAGCCGGATGACCTTTGTGATGAACTCCTCCGGGTTATTCCTGAACATATAGAGCTTATCCACACGGATGCCTTGCAGGATAGCAGAAACCGTGCGCCGTGTCAGAACAGTACCCTCTGCGATTTTTCCGATGAGGTCATACTTGATCTGACTGGTTTCGGCGTGCTTGAGTGTCTGTGTCCGGGTCTTTTCACCGGTGAAGGATGCTCCACGCTCGATCTCGTACTCATTCATCTCCGTTTTCTGCCGTCCGATGGTGGTCGTGTATTGCAGCTCGGAAACAAAGAGCTTTTCGTCAATATGTGCAATGGCATTGCGAATCAGCTCGGCGCTGTCAAAATCAACGGTGTAGGCGTACTTATGGTTGATCTCATGCCACAACGCCTGAAACTCTTTCTTAGCGAAGTTTTCGTTAAGCGGGTTATCCTTAACCTTGGTTTCGTGACCGTCAGAGAACATATCCTTGAGAACGCTGTCATCATAGACTGCCTGAATGAGCGTGTGGATGCCGTCTGTCATCGGCCCCAGTTCCTCCGGCAGCTCCGCAACGGCTCCGTTCTTAACATCCTGACGGTACTTGTCCGTCACCTTGCGCTTCATATCCACATAGCCGTTCTGAATGAGGTAGAACTCAATGGCATTGGCTTTCTCATCGTCGATAAGCGTCGGTACATCGTCCACCTTGACATATTTGCCCTTGAAGTATTCGCTTGTAGCTACCGTGGGTCTGTCATAAAGCACGGTCTTAATATCCGACTGCAAGTCCGTCACAAAGGTCTTGTAGCTTTCACTGGCGACTACCGTCAGCGTGTTGATCTCGTGAACGCTGTCGCCGCAGCTCTGCACATCCATACGGTTGCCATCCTGATTGACGCAAAGGCGCAGACCACGACCGACCTCTTGACGCTTTGCCGTGTTGCTGTCGGAGTGCTTCAGAGTACAGATTTGGAACACATTCGGGTTGTCCCAGCCCTCACGCAGCGCGGAGTGGGAGAAGATAAACCGTGTCGGCTCGTCAAAGGAAAGCAGCCGTTCCTTGTTTTTCAGAATCAGGTCATAGGCGGAAATATCGTCGGAGAACTCGCTGCCACGCTTGAGCTGACTATCCACGCTGCGCCCGGTTTTCTTATCGATGCTGAAATAGCCCTTATGTACCCGGCTTACATCGCTGCAAGTGGATTCGAGATATTTCTGATACGGCGTGTCAAACATCGTAATGTACTCATTCAGAATAGCAAGATACTCCTGCTCAAACATCACGCCGTATTCTCCAAGCACCTCGTCACCGTTTTCGTCGTACTGGCGGTACTTTGCCACTTCGTCGATGAAGAACAGGGACAGGCACTTGATGCCCATATTAAAGAGCTTTTCCTCTTTTTCAAAGTGGGAGAGGATGGTTTCTCTGATTTGAATGCGGCGCATATCCTTTTCGGACACATCGCCCACCACATCACCGGCTTTGATGACCTCACCGTTGGTGAAGGTCACGGTGCCACGCAGCGGGTCAATTTCAGAGATGGTATACCCCTTGTATTGCTCCATTTCCTGAGAAACAAAGTAGAGGTCGTCACCAACGCCGAGAATACGGGTTTCCCGGTTGATGGACTTGTTGTAGCCGATCTCCAGCTCGATTTTTGCCATCGGCGGCTTCTTGCTGGAAAGAATGATCTGTTCAAGGTAGAGGTAGCTGTCCGTACCACGGAAGTTCTTGACCTCAAAGCCCTTGACCTCGATCTTCTTGACCAGCCGCTTGTTGAAGGCGTCCAGCGCATCCAGCACATAAACAAGGTTGTGCTGCTTGGCGTGGGTAGCCGAGTAGTTGAGCGAGAATAGCGGATTGAAGTTCTTCAGTGCCTTCTGCGTCACATCGCCGCCCATCTTCTGTGGCTCGTCCAAAATAATGATTGGACGGTTCGCCTTAATCACATCAATCGGGCGGCGGGAGCCAAATTCATCCCGTTTGGAGTAGATGATACGGGCTTCTTTGCTCTTACCGTCCTCTTTCAGCGAGGAGGCAAACGCCTGCGTGTTGATGATCATGACATTGATGCCGGAGCTGCTCGAAAAGTTATCCAACTGGTTCAGGTCGGAGCTGTTGTAGATGAAGAAGCGAGCCTTTTTGCCGTAATGCTCCATAAAATGGTCTGCGGTGATTTCGAAGGACTTCTTCACGCCCTCACGGATCGCAATAGAAGGAACGACCACGATAAACTTACTCCAACCGTACTTCTTGTTCAGTTCGAACATCGTCTTGATATAGACATAGGTCTTGCCCGTGCCGGTTTCCATTTCAATATCAAGGCTGCAACGCCCCAAATCTTTGACAAGGGAAGCAGAGAGCTTAATATTGTTCTGACTCTGCAAAGTCTGAATGTTGTGCAGAAGCTGCTCATCAGAAAGCTCTACCGCTTCATTCTTGTAGCCGGTATCATTCAGCGGATCGATGACTTCAAGCTCCTCATCGGACATACCGAGGGCCATCTGATACGGCTCCGCTTTGACCTTACCCCGGTCACGGATATAGCTGATCTTATCGTGAAAGCCCTGCCCCTGAAAGACACGCACAACGGCATCAACCGCATCGGTTTGGTATTGTTGTATTTTGAAATTAAACTTCATCAGGTTTCACCTCGCTTAATACGCTTGTCGCCAGCTTCAGAACTGAAAGGCATCTGTGAAACAGGTAGCCGTAATGTTCATTACAACCGATGTCTTTCTTATCCGTTTCGTGATGGCGAATTCTAAACCTGTTTCCAAGTTTGGTAAGCGCAGAAAACTCCTCTTGCAGCATTGCTTTGTAATCAGCGTCTCCTTTACTTATTACATCAAGCAGCCTGTCAGCGGAGGTCTTTTTGTCGTACTGCTGATAATATGTCTTGATTCGTTCAAATGCATCCCAAACTTTTTCTGTTGCCATACCGATTTTTGCTTCTTTATAAAGCTGAAAAGACTGTTCAACAAGTTTGCAAAACTCGGTATCATTGATTCTGAATGCTGCTAAATCAAATGAAAGCGTAGCCTGCTCTGCCAATTCCATTTCAAGCAAATCAATGATTGTTTGAGCATTTCTGCGAATCGTGCCACTGTAATATTTTGCTTCCTCCATACAATCAATGATTGCAGGAAGTTCTTTGCCAAACAGCTTCTCGGCACGGCTCATATCATCAGCAAGTTCAAAGCCTTTATAGTCATTCTCCAAGTCAGCTTTTAACGCCGAAATAATCTTTTCTGCGTATTGCCTGTTCATCACAGCACCTTCCTTACAGTATCGGGGCTGTAGGTGGCGAAGATCTGATCGAAGTTGGTTGCCACGCTGTCGCTTGCCATAGAGCTGTCACGCATCACGAAGTAGTAGGGCTTCTGCTTGGCAATGGCTGTGATGGTTTCCTCGGTCACATCGCTGTCGAAGCAGGCGATCAGATAGTTGTCCTCCACATTGAACACCTTCTTACCGGCAATGGTGGTTTCCTTGATTTTGCTGGAGAGCAGCACGCCCAAATCCAGCATCACTTGGAACAGCAGATCCTCCGGCGTTCTGTCCTCTTTGATGTTGTCTTCAAGGCTGGAGAACAGGCTGGCTTCATACTCCGCAGGGTTATAGTAGACCTCTTTCATATTGGAGGTATCGCACTTGAGAACGCGGAAGCCGATATCAAGGTCTTGCGTTGTCAAAGGGCTATCCTCTTTGATTTTCTTACCGGCACGACGGATGCGTTCCTTGCCGATTTCGCAGATGGTTTTGTAGCCTGCTTTATATGCTGTGCCCTTTCCGTCACAGACTTCAGGCAGTTGTACCATAACATATTTTATATGGCTTCCTTTGTCAGCGTTCATCTGCATAATTGCATGAGCAGTAGTTGCTGAGCCAGAAAAGAAATCCAATACAAGAGAATCATCTTTGAGGTTTGCTAATGTCAGAAGGCGGGTTAAGAGTCTTACAGGTTTGGGACCGTCAAATACACCGGCATTGAGAAGCTTTGTTACTTCTTTTGCACCTTCCTGACTATGCCCGACATCTTTGTAGAACATAATGGAAGTGGGAGCCATTCCATCATACTTCAGTTCTGTAAGAAATCTCTTCATACAAGGGACGCTGTTACCATCTGCTCCAAAATATATTCTATTATCTTGGAGTCTCTCCAAAAATGCATTTTTGGAGAGACTCCAGCAGCGACCTGCTGGAGGCTCTATTACACGCCCGGAGGGCGTTGTAATAGGATAATCACAAGCTGCATTATATGTTTTTACCGATAAGTCACTCGGTTTCCAAACTCCTCTTGGATCGTTATCGGGGTTCTGATAGCGTGCATTAGCTTCTTCTGTACGCGGCAGACGACCGATAACAAAGCCGTCGAGATTTCTGGCATACATCAGCACATAATCGTGACTATTAGAAATAAAACGGGCATCGTTTTTTGGGGCGTATGCTCTTTCCCATACCAACTGCGCTACGAAATTTTGCCCGCCAAACACTTCGTCGCAACATTTTTTGAGGTTTTCCTGCTCATTGTCATCAATACTGATAAATATTACACCGTCATCAGTCAGCAAATCCTTTGCCAGTTTCAAACGAGGATAAATCATATTAAGCCAGTCCGTATGAAAACGGCCGTTACTTTCAGGATTAGGAGCAAGTCGATTACCGTCTTTGTCATACTGACCACTATTTGCGAGGTATTCATCGGCACTCTGGACAAAATCATCTTCGTAAACGAAGTCGCTTCCGGTGTTGTACGGAGGATCAATGTAGATCATCTTGATTTTGCCGAGATAGGTTTCCTGCAAGAGCTTCAACACTTCGAGGTTGTCGCCCTCGATATAAAGATTTTCGGTGGTATCAAAGTCCACGCTGCCAGTGCTGCAATAAGGTTTTCCCTCACCATCTGCCCCGGTGGGAACTGTTTCATCTTCACGAACAGGGCGCAGCGTCTTATTGATCGGGGCATTGGCAAGAAGAACGGACTTCTTCTTGTCAGGCCAAGTGAACTGATAGCGCTCCTCGTTACCGTCCACCACGGTGCAGGCAATCTCCTGCATCAGCACATCCTTGTCGATCGCCCGGACGGCCTCGCCGTTTTCGTTGATTGTTTCCGTCACGGCGTTGGGAAACATCTCCGCCAGCTTTCTGAAATTTTCATCAGCTTTGTTCGCTGTTTGCATTCTCAGTTTATCCATTCTCTTGTTCCTCCGTATCGAAATGTGAGATTTTTCCATATTTCTCATATGAGTGTTTTAGCAGTTCGAAGAAATCATCTTTTAGGCGGTATAGCTTGGTTGGAGCAGGATAGGACATATATGGCACATCCGGCGGTGGGAAAACAAGATGTCCTTCAAACTCAACTTTCCGGTTTGGTGCCGGAGCACATTTTTGTTTTTTATCCGTGCAAGCCACAATATTACGGTTTGCAAGTAATCCGAGGCCAAACGCCTCGCCCATAACCTCTATCGGCTGATTATCGGTCTTTAGAAATTCTGAAAGGTAGTACCTATCCTGTAGTTTCAGCGAATCAACATAGTCCCATAACTGTTCTATTGCTTCCGCTTCATTTTCATCGGCTTCTCTTTTCCTCAGCTCATCAGAAAGACGCTTTTTATTCTTTTCTGCCGCCTTATTTTTGGCGATAGTATAGATCTGTTTTGCGCCCTGGATCAATAGAAACCCCAAGCAGAAAATCAACACACCATACAGTATTTTCCCAACCTTATCGGTCATATCCAAAAGGTTCGGAAGAAAAGCCACACCAAGGATTGCAAGGGCAACGGAAGCCACGGTCTGGACAAGGCATTTTTCAGCTATAATCTTAAGTAAATCAACAAGTTTTTCCATCTCAGTTGATTCTCCTTTCCAGCATCTTAATCTGCTGCACCAGCTCAAACTTTTTCTTCGGCTGTTTTTCAGCCCGTGCCTGCTTTTCCAGCTTGGCAATCTCTTTTTCAATTTTCTGTCGGCGCTCATCGGCTGCTATTTGCTCATCAAGGGTATTGCCGTCTGCGATGCTCACGCCGCCGATGTCCACTACGATGTTTTCCCATACTTTATCGAGATTCAAGCCACGCAGTTCAATGATACAGCTTTCGGTGGGCTTCCAATCCGTCTGCATCAGCTTGGTATGGTAGATCGCCAGCTTACTTTGTCCCTCAAATTCAAGGACAAACAGGATATTCTGCGGAATGAGCTTTGACAGCGTGGCAACGGTTTTTTCATCAAAGTCTTTCTTCTTCAGCGCCACAAGCAGGACAAAGAAGCTCCCGACTTCCTCTCCGGCAGGAATGTTGATTTTCGTCGGTGTGATCTCGTTGACAATGGTGATCCTCGATATATCGGCGTCGATTTTCTCCTTTGCCGCCGTATTCATTTGGAACTTCGCATAAACAGCCTTCTTCGGAAGCTGTTTGCTCATTTCCGTGCTTTTCGGTAAACCAAGCATAATTTTCACCTCATTTTACAACTAAAAAGCAAATAAGTTCAAAATCATCCAAGCCTTTAATTTCGTTAGACAAAAAGCTGACCTGACCGCCGCCTAAGAAGCTGTCAATATCGCTCTCGTCCTTTACTTCAATGATGGAAGCAATGGCATCGCCAAGCAGCTTGGAAAGCTGCGACATATTTCTGCCGTCACGGGTTTCTTTGTTAAACGGCTTGTAGGCTTCGGGAATCGGCTCCGTCTTGCCTTTGCAGAGGAAACGCATTTTATCAAGCATCTGCTTCGGAGAAAGGTGGTCGCAGATGACCTCTCCGTCATTGCCGATATACACCATATAGAAGGGGTGCAGTCGGTTCTGATGATCGATGTTCACGCTGTTGGAGCGATTTTTCAGGACATAGATCACACCGGCAGGCGTATCCTCACTTGCAGGAACAACCGAGTGCAAGCCGAAGGGCGTTTTATCTATGTCGGGGTGGTGCTTGATATAGTCAAGCAGGTCGAGCCGGAACTCGTTTAACCCCAAGTCCATAATGGAGATGCCCGTTGTCATATCCTCAATGTCTACAACTTCATCCTGCAAGCGCTTGAGCTGCGCCTTTCGGTACTCAAGGTCTGTCTTTTCCTCATCACTGAGCAGATTATCATCGCCCGTAGCGGTCATATCCACAATTTTCATACGGGTTTCGACTTTGGCTTTCAGATTGATGTAATCGTCAAGGGTTACATCAGGCCAGAAGTTCACAAGTTGAATGACCTTGTTGCGGCTTCCGATACGGTCGATACGCCCGAAGCGCTGAATGATGCGGACGGGGTTCCAGTGAATGTCGTAGTTGATGAGGTAGTCGCAGTCCTGCAAGTTCTGACCTTCGGAAATGCAGTCGGTGGCGATCAGCACATCGATTTCCGTCTTATCTCCCGGCATCAGCAGTTCCTTGTCCTTCGAGATAGGCGAGAAGCAGGTCAGCACCGTGTTCAGGTCTGCACGGAGCTTGGGGCAAGTCGTCCGTCCTTCAACAGAGCCGGATACCATTGCGGTGTTCAGTCCATATTTATCCTTGACATAGCGGCTGACATTGTCGTAGAGATAACCGGCGGTATCCGCAAAAGCGGTGAAGATGATTAGCTTTTTATTGCCCTCGTTGATGGGGTGCGTAATTTTATTATCAATCACCCGGAAAAGCTCTTGCAGCTTTGAGTCGTGTTCCGGTGTAATATCTCCAACCAGCAAGGTCAGCAGTTCAAGCACATCGGCATCTTTCGCCAGGCTGTCCCGCCAGGATACATAGTCCATATCGGCAAGGTCAATTTTGACTTTCCGTCCGAAAGAGAACAGCTCGTCCGAGTTCTGATCCTCGGCATCAAACTCGTCCATATCGGAAATATCCGTCAGATCAAGGGTCGTACCGGAGTGTTTATCAAAGCGGTCAATCGTTTCTATCGTGCTGTTTATCAAATCCTTGATGCGTGTCAGCGTCAGATTGAAAGAATAGACTGAGCTTTCCATACGCTTCATCAGGTTGATGGCAGTTAAGCGGCGGATGCCCTGCTCACGGTTCGCCTGCGTAAAGCCGACATTGACCTTGTTATCTCCGTACAGCTCAGCATACTTCTCCATCTTACTTAGCAGAATGTAGTGCGTCGGCGTATAGATTGTCAGTGTCAGGAGCATAAGCTGCTCAAAAATCTCGTTGTAGCTGATTGCTTCCTTCAGGTCAGTAAGATGCGGACGAAGCGAAATCGGCTTTAGCCTTGTCGGGAAGGTGCCGATGTCTGCCATATCGTAATACTTCTGAATATGCTTTCTTGAGCGGGCAATGGTCACACTATCCAGCACTTCAAAGAAATCAAAGTCCAGCATTTTGAGAAGGTTTTCAGTCGTGCGGTCGCACGGTTCCCACTTGCTCCAAGTGTTAAACGCCCGCTGTGCGTTCCTGAAAATTTCGTCGATGGAACGGGTAGTGTTGAGCTTTTCGTCTATGTAATCCGTATGCCCTTCATACGCAAGAGCAAGCTGATTTTTCAGATCGTTGAAGCGGTTATTAACCGGCGTTGCAGAAAGCATCAGCACCTTTGTCTTTACTCCGGCTCTGATGACCTTCTTCATCAAGGTAACATAGCGGTTATCCTTGGTGTCCTCGTCCGGGTTCTCGACTAATTTGCCGCCGTTTCGGAAGTTGTGGGACTCATCAATTACCACAAGGTCATAATTGCCCCAATTCAGTCTGTCAAGGTCAAGTCCGTTGGAAGTGCCGTGGGTGCGATTTAAGTCGGTATGATAAAGCACATCGTACCGAAGCCGGTCGGCAGCAATGGGGTTATTGACATAGTTATCCTTATAGGTATTCCAGTTGTTCGTCAGTTTCTTGGGGCAAAGCACAAGAACGGACTTGTTGCGGTTTTCGTAGTATTTAATAACGGCAAGGGCGGTAAAGGTTTTACCAAGACCGACGCTATCCGCAAGAATGCAGCCGTTGTATTTTTCAAGTTTATTTATGATGGCGAGGGCAGCATCCTTCTGGAAATTATAGAGCATCCCCCAAATCTTGCTTTCCTTAAAACCGGTCGCTTCGTTGGGCAAAACATCTTCGGACACATCTTCCAAAAACTCATTGAAGATGTTATAGAGCGTCACAAAGTAGATAAAATCGGGAGAGTTTTCGTTATATGCGGCGGTAATGCTGTCAATTACTTCATCAGTAACGACTTGAAGCACCTTGCTGTCATTCCATATCTCATTGAAATCGGCAAGCAAAGTGCGGGCGAGGGACTCATCTTTCACGATTGTTGTGCTGATTACATTGCCTTTCTCGCAGCCAAGCTCAACCGTAGTGAAGTTATTGATAGGCGTATAGCCGACGCCGTCAACTACGATTTGCCCCTGAATGGATTTGTCGCTGACATTTGACTTGAAATTGACCTTCTGTCTGATCCACTCTGCACACTCTCGTGCAATGGCTTTTTGGGTCAGCTCATTCCTGAGCTTGATTTCAAACTCTGTTCCGTAAAGGCTTCTTTCACGGGTCAGGCGAGGAATGTAGAACTCACGCCGTTCTTTTTTCGCCTTTTCGGTCACGAAGGTCGGAGAGGTGAAAATAAACCGGAGTTCCTCAATCTGTGAGAGCTGTTCTTTCAGCTCCTGAAAGGCATAGATAGAGAAGCAAGCCGCCGCAATGGACAGTTTGCTGCCTTGCTTAATTTCAACGGACAAATCGTCCTTAAGAGTTTTTGTAGTATTATTTATAAGCTCCATTTTTCTACACCCGTCCTAATAATAACAAAGTCAGTGTCCCATAAAACGTACTCACAACGCGTTAATTTCATCTTCAAGATGTTTTACCGCTTCCAAGATCACATCAAAATCCGGTTTTTCGCCGTAAATCATATTCTTCATATGCTCATAGTCGTCTTTGAGGACTTTGATATTTTTCTCGCTTGGTATCAATTTCATTGTACCGGGTTTGGCTTCGTCGTATCTTGCCCACGAACAACGGTAGAATTTATCCTTAAAACGCACAACTTTATCGAGCAGGTCTAAGTCCGCAAAAGCCTCAGCCTTTACGGGCGAATTTGCCATACAATAAAGATCATAATAATGGCGGGAATATCTTGTTGGCAAGGCGCTGTTTTCGGGGCGGTATGCCTCTCTATGTAAAATCGTAACCTTTTCCCAAAATGTGCGCTTCGGCAAGACGGTCAATATATCAGTGCTCGGTTGCTTGAAAAGTCTGCCATACTGCTCGGCGGCATAGGGAGTTATCGTTTTTTCGGCGGCAGGAGTCCACGCCGCAAGTGCACCGATTTCAAGACGGATAACCGGCAGGATGGCAGTGTCATCAAAGCTACGGTTATAGGCGAACACAACGGTCTGCGGATCGTCGTCCTCTATGTAACAATTCACATTACAGCCAAGCTCGTTTTTCAAATCGGCAATAACGGCAGGCATAAATTCGTTTTTCAAAAAAGCTTCGGTTTTCGTGCCGGCTTCCTTGTTAAAAATATCTTGTTTTGTATTGCTTCGCTCTTCCCACGGCTCGTCCTTTTCATAACCGAGAACACGCCAATCGAGAATCAAATCAATATCTTCGGAAAAGCGTTCAATGAGTCCATAGGATTTTGAAAGACTTGTGCCGCCCTTGAAAGCAATATTATTTTTCCATGCGCAGCGATGAAAAAGATAATCAAGCATATAGCACACCCAAAAATCTTTTTCAATAATGGCGTCGGTCATACCCATTTTAGCGGCTGTGTTGTGGAAAAGTGCCTTTTTGTCTTTTTCACTCAACCTTGCGATATCTCTCATTTTTCTTCATCCTTACAAATTATTTTAATAAGTTCTAAAACCCACGATGTTGCAGATTTCGACTCCGCCAACATCTTTTCTTTATCTTCATCGGTCAATATCTTTTTCAGACGCGATATTACCTGCTCGGTGATGTTTTCTTTACCGAGCGCTTTCAACGCCTGAATGGTTAGCGCCGTTTTATAGGAAACCTTTGATATTTCCTTGTTTGTGGTACGCTTGAATTTGATTGTTGTATTATCGAAGGTGTACTCTTTGTATGCGCCGTCGGAAACATATACCCACTGAGACGGAACTTGCGTTGAAAGTCCCAAAAGATTCAAAGCCGTATCGCCGCAGGGGACAATAGTCCACCCGAAGTTACGTGCGAGAGCGTGAGCAACCTTGTTCGGTGACGGGGCAACGGCTTCGCCGAGCAGTTCGCTATATTCGGGCTTATAATAAACGCCGAACAGTATTTTTTTGACAAGCCCTTCGTCGGCAAGGCGGAGCAATGCCATATTAACGGTTTTTTTATCGGTAATATCGGTAAAATCAGTTGAAACAAAAACAGAGCCGTTTTTAGACTTTGTTATTATATTTCGTATTTGATTTAGATAATTCGGTCGCTTCATTCCAATGCACCTTCCGTAAGCAGTGGTGTTATACGAATTTATTATACACTATTTTCTACGAAAAATCAAGCGTTTTCGAAAATAATAACCGTTATTTTCTACCAAGCACTTTGAATATGCAAAAAGCGGAGCCAAAGCCCCGCTTTTTCAGATATAAATCAGTTCAGCATTTACTATATTGATTACCCTTGCTTTAATGCTGTTCATCTGGCTAACCCATTCCACTTGATTTTCTGCTTTGAGTTCTTCCGTAATGCCTTCAAGTTCAGCATATTGTTTCGTCATCAGTTCAAACATTTCCTGCGCGTTTCGGTCGAGGTCGTTCAGATACTGCTCAAGCGTGCCGTTTAACCGCATTACATTGATAACCGTCGGGTTATTCTTTTTCAAAAAATTATAATGTCTTTGTCCCCACAAACCTACTCTTGATATAAATTCGTCTTTCATATGGCAAACCTCCTTTGCTGCTTTAATCTTACAGCAAAGCAAAGAAAAACAAAAATGTGCGTTTGCTTGACGACGAAATGACGACAAAATCTCTCGGACACGGTAATTATTCCCCGTTATTTTTTCAAAAATCGGCGCAAATCGGACGATAAGGTATAGTTCATCACAGAAAAACACCTCCAAAACAATCATTTGACTCGAGTGGGAATAATTTCGCTGTTTTTGGGCAACACTGATTTTTAACCATCGGTAAAATTTGATATTCTCGAATGACCTTGAAGGAGCAATCCTTTGAGGTCATTTTTTACGCCCAGAATCGCAGAAAACCTTGAAAAATCAAGAGATTTTGTCAATAAAATTCCAGTTTTATTGTAATTGAATGAGTGTAACTGGAAAAGTGATTTTTGCCCCTTTGGTTAAAATGAGCTTTGTCTCAGAACAACAAAAATGACGGGAAGCCGCTTTTAGTGCGGTTTCCCGTTTTATTCGTCTATTTTTTGTCTACAAGAGTTGAGTATTGACCATTATTGTAATAAACATTTATTTCTTCTGGCAAATTTAAATTATAAGAATGAAATTCTTTCTTAAATTTGGATTCGAACATTTCTTTTGAAAAATCATTCATTTCAGGTTTATTATTCTCAAATTCAATAAGTTCTTCAATGATTGTGTATTTAGTCATTAAGGGGTTTAATAACAGAAAATAAGTTATGGTATTTCCGGCATTGGATGTAAGAACTTTTCGTTCTATAGACATTTCATAGCCTTGGAGAGTTTTTAGATTATTAAGGAATTCTACAAACTGATTTTCTATTTCTTTTGTTTTTGGCAATAGTAAGTCTGAAATCTGAAAAGTGAATGTTAAATATCCCTTATTTTTTGGAGATGAATCAGTATCTACTTCAAATACTAATCCAGATTGTATCATTGACCTTATCTGTGTAAGAAATTCAGATGAGTACACTATTTTAGGTTTATTCAATGATAGAGCGTCTACAAGTGGAGTATAGTAAGCGTCTATTTTTTCTATAAGGCTATTCCAGTAAGTATAAATATCCCTTGGAAATCTTGATTTCCATAATTCATATTCTTTATTTGAATCTTCTTGATTATCATTTTTGATGTTGAGAAGATTCTTTTTTTGTTCATACCAGATATACATATAGCTGTTGAGAGTAGAAATATCCCATTTAGAGTAGTAAGTCTTTTCTTTGTTAAATAAGGAAAGTTGATCAGAATTAAAAGATTCAATTTCAAACCCAAGGTATTCTTCCATAAAGAAAAAAGTTCGGACAACATCTTCAATGGAATGAATATCAATATCTGATAATGCAGATGGATCCACATCAAGAGCTTGTACAAGTTTATTTCTTATTTCTGATTTAGGAGCCATAAGATCTCCTTCATATTTTCTGATTCTTGAATCAGCGGTAGAAGAAGAAAAGCCAACCATCATACCTAAATCCTTTTGTCTAAGATTATGTAATAAACGATATTTTCTGATTTTTTCGCCAAGTGTCATAAATAAATCCCACCTTACAAATACGATAATTAATATTTTAACATTAAATAAGAATAAAATAAAGAAAAAATCAGAGAAATATTAAAAAATATATTGACAAATCCAAAAATATATAATAATATTAAATTATAGTCATAAAGATATGTCTTTAATAGCAAAACTAAATATAAAAGAATGAATTAGAATGAGTAGACAAAGTAAATTATTGTTCGTGAATGTTGACACTGTCAAAAACGATTTAGGTGTATCGAGAGCTAAGGCTTATCAAGTAATCAAAGAGCTTAATGCTGAACTTAAAAAACAATACCCGATGGCTATTGTAGTTGCTGGCAAAGTAAACCGAATATGGTACGAAGAAGCATGTCTACAGCATATCACAGATTGAGGAGGATATGTATGTCGATATTAAAGAATAAAACTAATAGAGAAAATTTTTTGATAGTTTCAAAAATTTTTCTACAAGATAAAAATTTATCAATTGCTGAAAGAGGACTCCTTGCAACAATGCACTCATTACCGAATAACTGGGAATTTTCGGTATCTGGTATGACAAAGATACTGCCTGATGGAAAATCAAAAATCGGTACAGCGTTAGATGGGCTGATTAAAAAAGGATATATTATAAAAAAGCAGTCAAAAACTTCTTCTGGGTGTTTTGGAAAGAATATACTTGAAATAAACGAAAGACCGATACCGGAAAAACCGTCGACAGAAAACCCGTCATCGGAAAATCAAACACAATATAATAATAATAAATACAGTAATAAAGAATACAATAATTATCAATCTATCAATCTCCAATCTGATGAGATTGATGATCTCAGAGAAGATGTAAAAGAGCAAATATCATATGATTATGCTTGCACACAGTTTGGCGAGGAGAGAGTTGATTCAATAGTGAACTTAATTATGGAAGTCTGTCTTTCTGCCGGTTCGATTTTTATCGGAAAACATGAGCTTCCTGCAAGACAGGTAAAGAATGTTTTCCAAAAGATAAACATTGAGCACCTTCGCTATGTATTTGATTCACTTGAAGAAAGCAGTAGAGAGAAGAAGATCAGAAATATGAAGAGTTATCTTCTGACTGCACTTTACAATGCACCGATAACGATAGATACTTATTATGCGTCAGAGGTTAATTACGATATGTGTAATGGGGGAGAAAACTAATATGGCAGTGTATCGTGATAAATCAAATGGTTATGACGGTAAAACATGGCGAGTTGCCGTTTACTATACAGACTGGCAAGGAAATAAGAAAAAGCATGAGAAACGAGGCTTCAAAACAAAAAAATCAGCACAAAGTTACGAAACAGAGTTTATTGCAAAGAAGAAAAAAGATATAAATATGGGATTTAGTGCTTTTGTTGAGCTGTATCTAACTGACATCAAGCCACAGATTAAATTGACTACATATGTTACAAAAGAAAATATCATCAACACGCATATCCTACCGTATTTTGAAAATAAAAGCTTATCAGATATAACATCTGTTGACATTTTGCAGTGGCAGAATGAATTGCTGATGCTCCGTGATGATAACGGAAAGGGCTATTCCCAAACTTATTTGCGTACGGTTCAAAATCAGCTCAATGCAATTTTTAATCATGCTGTTCGTTATTATGATTTGCCGAAAAATCCTTGTGCGGCGACTAAGAAAATAGGAAAGAGTAAAGCAAAAGAAATGTTGTTCTGGACAAAAGAAGAATATTGGAAATTTGCAGAAGTGGTGAAAGACAAGCCAGCATCATATTATGCTTTTCAGATTTTGTATTGGACTGGTATACGCTGTGGAGAACTTTTGGCACTGACAATATCAGACTTTGATTTGCAGAAGAAAACTTTGCATATTGATAAAAACTATCAAGTGGTCAAGGGTGAGGAAATGATTACGACACCTAAAACAGAAAAAAGTAATAGGATAATTGATTTGCCAGAATTTTTATGTAACGAAATGGAAGATTATTTTTCTTCACTTTACAAAGTAGATGAAAACAGTCGAATTTTTACATTTACGAAAAGCTTTCTTCATCATGAAATGGATAGAGGTAGTGCCAAAGCAGGTGTAAAACGAATTCGTTTGCACGATCTTCGCCATTCAAGCTGTGCATTATTGATTGAACTTGGCTATTCTCCTATACAAATTGCTGAACGACTTGGGCATGAAAGTGTCACAATTACAGAAAGATACTCGCACCTTTATCCGTCTGTACAGAAGCAGATGGCAGATAAGTTAAATAAAGCATTTGAGGAAAATGATGATGGATGAGAAAACAACAAAAAGCAAGATTTATAAGAGAGCCACTTTACATACAATTTCCGTAAAAACGAAAAAAGAGGAAAGCAGAAAGCGTAATGTCATTTTAAATTTCAGAGTTTCAGAAAAAGAAAAGGAATTGATTGAAAAGCGTATCGAACTTTCAGGACTGAAAAAGTCAGAATTTTTTATTCAAAGTTGTTTGTATCAAGCGATACTTGTTAAGGGAAATGTCCATGCCTTTGATAAAATCAGAGAATGTCTGAAAGATATAGGAACAGAAATTTCAAAAGTTGAAAGCTTGTCTAAAATAGATATTGAAACACTTTTGGAGCTACGGACAATCATTGAACTACTGAAATTTGTTTACAGATGAGGGAAACAGAAACTTTGTGTTTTAAAATTTTGGTGAGCAAGGCGATTTTTATTTTTGCAAATTTTTTGCAAAACCAAAGGGCGTAGGGATTTTATCACCAAGCGATATGTATATCAGGCAGATATACATTATCTATGCTTGCGACCTCCTGCGGAGGTTATTTTTTAATCGCTAAAATTAGGGTGGATTTTTAGAAAATAAATCTGACCTGTTATTATATTTGGAGGTTTTTAAGTGAACAAAGAAAATAAAACGGGACAGCTTTTGATAAGAGTTACATCGACAGAAAAGAAAAATATTCAGGAAAAAGCACTTGCAGCACATATGAGCGTATCAAGCTATATGATAAAATTGTCGGAAGATAAAAAAATTATTGTAGCTGAAAAAATTCCACAGCTGCTTTATGAGATTTCAAAAATTGGAACAAACATCAATCAGGTTGCAAAAATAGCAAATACTTAAAAATTTGTAAACAATAGATTACTTGAAAATATAACTGAAGGTATGAATGAGTTAGAAAAGCTTTTGCAAAAAATTCTTTCTGAAGTTTACAATGATGATGAGCATACTATACGAAGTCTTGAAAAAAGAATTGACAAGCTAATAGAAAGAATTGATGAATATGGCAATAGTAAAGGAAATAAAAAAATCTATTAAAGCACAAAAATATGTAAATGATTCTATTGCTTACATTCTTTTGCCTAAGGATAAAAGTGGTGAGGAGAAGTGTTTTAAGTTTACTTGTATAAACTGTGAAGGTAATGAAGTAGATACTTTATCTAAACAATTTCGTTTTGTGCGTAAAGCGTTTGATAAAGACAATAATATTCTTGCACATCATTATGTTCAGAGTTTTTCGCCAAATGAAAAAATCACTCCTGAACTTGCACATCAGATTGGTATAGAGCTATCAAAAAATGTTGCAACAGGATTTCAGGTGATTGTTTCAACTCATATTGATAAAGACCATATACATAATCATATTATTATAAATTCCGTAAGTATGGAAACAGGTATGAAATGGCGAGGCAATGGTGATACTTTGAAAGTTTTAAGAAAAGAAAGTGATAAGATTTGCAAGACCTATGGTTTGTCAGTAATTGAAAATCAATCAGGGTTACAAGGAATTGACCAAAGCACTCAAAAACTTGCTGAACAGGGAAAATCATGGAAAATAGATTTATGCAAAGCCCTTGATGAGGCTATAAAAATATGTAACTCAAAAGATGATTTTATATCGTTCATGAAAAATAAAAAATTTCTGATAACAAGATATACGGACTTAAATATAACATTTCAAAAAATTGGAGAAAAAAGAAAAATTAGAACAGATACATTAGCACGGCAATTTGGAGATTACTACACAAAAGAAAATCTTGAAAAATTGATGGAATTTTATTCTCTACCTAAAAAGAAAAATCAAGAATTTCATAAAAATAAAACAACAAATAGACAATCATTTATTACGGAATTTGAAAAATATGAAAAAGATTATTTCAGAAAAAATTTACCACCAGCTAAAATTGATGAAACAAAAGTTTTTCAAAAAATTATAAAAAATTCAAATAATGCTTTTTTCATTCTCTTGCTTATTCTTTTAAAATTGCTGATAAGAAAACATCCCAAAAAACTGATTGATAAAAAATATTTTACTTTGCATAAATATTGCAAACAAAAATCGTATAAAATTCATAAGCTGAACATTTATAAAGCACTCCAAAAATATGAAAAGATATGTGTCATTGCCGGAAACATTCCATACAAAAGTCTTATTTCTGCACATGGCGAAAACTACCGTGTAAAACTTGCATTATCCGCCGTGCCCAAATTATATGCTTATCCATTTTTCTTTTCGGCAAGGCTATACAGTAATTATGCTATTGTAACTATTAAAGCAAAAGATAAGCAACTTTTGCAAAAGGCACTGGAGGTCGAAAATATACAGTTGCTTGAACAGCACAACAAGCATTTTACTGCATTATCTAAATACAACAATCTAAAACAAATTGCAAGACAACTTGATGTAAAACTTGAGTTTTTGATAATTGATAAAAACCAACTTACAAAACTGAGCGGAGAGAAAGATAGATTTGTTGCCTTGCAAACAAAAGACGGCAAAATTCGTCTTGCGTTTCTTCCACAAAATAAGCAATATATTTTTAATTTGCTTTATCCTGAAAAGAAGCAAATTTCAAGTAATATATCCTCTGTTGTTCAAAATTCAAAGATTATTACACAACTAAAACCAGAAGCATTGCTTGGTGGACAGAAAATGCGTTACCGAATATTAACTAAATCACAAGACAAAGAACCATATTCCAAACCAAACAACAAAGAACTTTTTGTAGAATACAACGAGTGTGATAAGGAAAGAATCGATAGTATTTCAAAAAGAATAAATTTAGGTAGAATGAAAAAATAAGCACTTTTAAGAATATATCTATATTTGTTTCATTAGTTTTCAAAGTGAACTATATTATAAAATTCACTTTGAAAGCTAATTTTATTTATTTTGGTGTAATTTAACAAATATTATAGAATATTGTTGATGTTTTAACACAACAATGATATAATGAAATAAATTATAATATTTTCGACTAAAAAAGTAATAAATAATGATAAAAATATATGCTTGAAGTTTTTAATTAAAAGATAAGGAGCAATTAAAATGGGTACAAAAAACAATGCCAATATTGGTTTTGAAAAACAAATTTGGGATGCAGCTTGCGTTCTTTGGGGGCATATACCTGCCGCAGAATATAGAAAAGTTATTGTAGGTCTTATATTTCTGCGTTATATTTCAAGTGCATTTGAAAAACGCTATCACCAGCTTATTACTGAAGGTGATGGCTTTGAAGATGATAAGGACGCATATGCAGAAGATAATATTTTCTTTGTTCCAGAAAATGCTCGTTGGAGTAAAATTGCTTCTGCGGCTCATATACCTGAAATCGGAACAGTTATTGACGATGCAATGAGAGCAATCGAAAAAGAAAACTTAAGCCTTAAAAATGTATTGCCTAAAAACTACGCAAGTCCTGATTTGGATAAGCGTGTTTTGGGTGATGTGGTTGACCTTTTTACAAATATGGATATGGGAGATACCGAAGAAAGCAAAGACCTTCTTGGTAGAACTTATGAATACTGTATACAGCAGTTTGCAGCTTATGAGGGTGTTAAGGGTGGTGAGTTCTACACGCCTGCAAGTATCGTTAAAACAATAGTTGCAATCTTAAAGCCATTCAAGAATTGTCGTGTGTATGACCCTTGCTGTGGTTCAGGCGGTATGTTTGTACAGAGTGCGAAGTTCATTCAGGCTCACAGCGGTAAGCGTGGAGAAATCGCCGTTTACGGGCAAGAATCCAATGCAGATACTTGGAAAATGGCAAAAATGAATATGGCTATTCGAGGTATTGATGCCGATTTGGGTCCGTATCAGGCAGATACATTTTTCAATGACCTACACAAGACCTTGAAAGCAGATTTCATTATGGCAAATCCACCTTTCAATCTTTCCAACTGGGGACAGGAAAAGCTCAAAGAAGATGTTCGTTGGAAATACGGAACACCGCCTGCCGGCAATGCCAACTATGCGTGGATTCAGCATATGATACACCACCTTGCACCTAACGGAAAAATCGGTCTTGTGCTTGCAAACGGTGCTTTGTCTTCTCAGTCAAGTGGCGAGGGCGACATCAGAAAGAATATTATTCAAGCCGACCTTGTAGAAGGTATTGTTGCTCTGCCAACACAGCTCTTTTACAGCGTTACTATTCCTGTTACCCTTTGGTTCATCACAAAAAATAAGAAGCAAAAAGGCAAAACCTTGTTTATCGACGCTCGTAAAATGGGTTATATGGTTGACCGTAAGCACAGAGATTTTACTGATGAGGATATTCAAAAGCTTGCAGATACATTTACGGCATTCCAAGAAGGTACGCTTGAAGATGTCAAAGGCTTCTGCGCAGTTGCCGATTTGCAGGAAATCGAAAAGCAAGACTTTATCCTTACTCCGGGCAGATATGTTGGTATTGAAGAAGTCGAGGACGACGGCGAACCCTTTGAAGAAAAGATGACCCGCCTTACATCCGAGCTTTCCGATATGTTTGCAAAGTCTCACGAGTTGGAGGACGAAATCCGCAAGAAACTGGGGGCGATTGGGTATGAAATATAATCTATCAGATGTCTGTTCACGACTTAGCAGTGGAAAAAACATCAGAGCCAGCGAAATTAGTTCAGAAGGGGAATATCCCGTGTTTGGCGGAAATGGTCAAAGAGGTTTTACTAACCATTTTAACTTTGACGGTGAGTGCGCAATTATCGGCCGCCAAGGCGCATTCTGCGGGAATGTTCGGTACTTTTCGGGCAAGGCGTATATGACGGAACACGCCGTTGTGGTTTGCGCAAATGATAAAAGCAATATTCGTTATTTAGCTTATCTGCTTTCAAGAATGCAATTAGGCCGCCTGTCTGGGCAATCGGCACAACCCGGCCTGTCGGTGAAAGTGCTAGCCCAACAAGAAATAGAACTTCCGCCTGTTGAATATCAAAATAAAATTGCAAGTATTTTGGGCAGTATCGAGGCAAAAATCTTTCTAAATACAGCGATAAACAATAATTTAGAGCAGCAAGCTCAAGCTATCTTTTCAAATGAGTTTTTAACTCTTGAAGCGCTACCTGATGGTTGGAAGCAAGCCAGTTTGATAGATATTGCAGACTATCTAAACGGTCTTGCTATGCAAAAATATCGTCCAACTGCTGACGAAACAGGCATTCCGGTTCTTAAAATCAAAGAACTTCGTCAAGGCTGTTGTGATGATAACAGCGAACTGTGTTCTCCAAACATTAAAAGCGAGTACATCATTCACGATGGTGATGTTATCTTCTCTTGGTCAGGCAGTCTGTTAGTTGATTTTTGGTGTGGCGGTATCTGCGGCTTAAATCAGCATTTGTTCAAAGTAACATCAAATAAGTATGACAAGTGGTTCTATTATGCTTGGACAAAACACCATCTTGACCGCTTTATTGCCGTTGCAGCCGATAAAGCTACAACAATGGGACACATCAAGCGTGATGAACTTTCAAAAGCAGAGGTTCTAATACCCAACGAAGCAGACTACAAGCGAATTGGAGCTTTGCTTCAGCCAATTTACGATTTGATTATCGCAAACCGAATAGAGAACAAAAAACTTGCTGAAACAAGAAACACGCTTCTTCCAAAACTTATGAGCGGAGAGATTGATATATCGGAGGTGGATTATGAATAAGAAAGACCTCTCAATACCTTTTAATGCACCACTCCATTCACAAGATACAGAACTACAAACTTACGGTTGCAGAGCTAATAACCCGGATATATGCGGAAATAACGGATTACCGAATGTCTGTGCCTTTTCCTCGGAAGATTATATTTGTAAAAAACCGTCACGAGCTTGGAAAAAGCAATATACCAAACTAAAAGGCTAAGCCGCTAAATTATTGTTTAGCATGAAAGGAAATTATACAAGAATGATTACAAATCAGCCCAAATGGAAATCTGTAGAATACTCACGAAATCAAATAATTAAAGCTGGGAAAACAATAAAAAATGATAATGCATTACCACAAGAGATTGATAATGCAACTGATATTATTGATAATTGGAGAGCAGCACATGCTTTCCCTATGCATGTAATTTATATGCACCTAAGACGAATGGCTACACCGGTAAACAAAAATATAATTGTTGCAGAGAGATTAAAGCGTTTAGATTCAATCATTAACAAGCTAAAACGTGAACAAACTATGAGTTTATGGACAATGCAAGACTTAGGCGGCTGCCGTTTCATTGTCCCTACTGTTGATGATGTTTATCACTATGCCGATAAATATGAAAATTCAAGGAAGCGACATGAACTCGTATCTATATATGACTATATCAAACAGCCTAAAGCTTCCGGATATCGTAGTTTACATTGCGTTTATAAATATCATAGTGATTCCGTTGATACATATAACAAAAATATGCTAATTGAGATTCAATTTCGCACACATCTGCAGCACTTATGGGCGACAGCGGTTGAAACAATGGGACTATTCACAAAAGAAGCAATTAAGTCAGGTCAAGGGACAAAAGATGTTAAACGCTTTTTCCAATTAACTTCGGCGCTATTAGCAATTAAAGAAAATCACCCAATTCCACCAAATGTAGTTAATGATGTTGATGAAATTATTTCAGAACTTGAAGAAATAAATGCAAGAAACAATTATCTTGATTTTTTGAGTGGTATTCGAGTTGCGGTTGATTTTCAAAAAAACAAAATGAAAAATAATAAAACACAAAGTAGAGCTCAATACTACATATTAATACTTAATTATAATACAAGAAGGCTATCAGTTAAAAGTTATACGACAAGCCAAATTGATGAAGCTAACAAGGTCTATAATTCTATTGAAAGTACACGAGCTGAAGAAAAAATTGATGCCGTTCTTGTTAATGTTTCATCATTTAATGTGCTTAAATCGGCATATCCGAATTATTTTTTGGATATTGGTGAATTTGTTGATATTATTAAAAGCTATTTACAATCATAGTAGAAGGAGAATTTTAATGCCGGGATTATATACCGAAGCCGATTATGAAAATTCAGTAATCGAGCTGTTCAGAAATGATTTGGGATACGAGTACGCATACGGTCCCGATATTGAAAGAGACTTTTACAGTCCGTTATATGAGGAAGTTCTGCTTGACTCTCTGTACCGCTTGAACAGAGGTCTGCCTGATGACGCAATTCAGGACGCCTTATTTAAGCTGAAGAATTTTGAAAACGGAGAACTTGTTCAGAAAAACGCCGTGTTTATGGACTATCTGCAAAACGGTATCCCTGTTAGGTATTTTGTTGACGGTGAGGAGCGTTCCTCTATCGTCTATCTTGTTGACTATAAAAATCCCGACAATAACTCCTTTATCGTAGCAAATCAATGGACTTTCATTGAAAACAGCAATAAACGCCCCGATGTAATTCTCTTTTTGAACGGCTTGCCGGTTGTATTGGTTGAGCTTAAATCTCCGTCCCGTGAAGAAACGGACGCTTCCGAAGCGTACAGGCAGCTCCGTAACTATATGAAAGAAATTCCGTCTATGTTCATTTACAACGCAATTTGCGTAATGAGCGACCAGTTGATCTCTAAAGCGGGTACGATCACCTCAGGTGAAGACCGCTTTATGGAGTGGAAAACAAAAGACGGCGACTATGAAAACACGCAGTATGCACAATTTGATACTTTCTTTGAGGGTATGTTCCAAAAGGCACGACTGCTTGATATAATAAAAAACTTCATTTGCTTTTCTAACGAGGGTATCAATTCGTTTAAGATACTTGCAGGGTATCATCAATACTTTGCGGTCAGAAAAGCAATTGAATCCACAAAGCACGCTACCGTTACCGACGGTAAGGGCGGCGTATTTTGGCACACCCAAGGCAGCGGAAAGTCGCTGTCTATGGTGTTCTATGCTCATTTGTTGCAAGAAGCGTTGGACAGCCCGACGATTGTTGTTATCACAGACAGAAACGACCTTGACGACCAGCTTTACGGTCAGTTTGCAAAGTGCAAAGACTTTTTAAGGCAAGAGCCAATGCACGCCGAGAGCAGAGAAAACTTGAAATCTCTCCTTGCCGGCAGACAGGCAAACGGTATTATTTTTACCACTATGCAAAAGTTTGAGGAGTCTCACGAAGCGTTATCCGAACGCCACAACATTGTGGTTATGGCAGACGAAGCACACCGTGGACAATACGGACTGACTGAAACCGTGGACGCTAAAACTGGTAAGGTTAAAATCGGTACGGCTCGTGTTATCCGCAACACCTTGCCTAACGCTACATATATCGGCTTTACAGGCACTCCTATTTCTTCAAAAGACCGCAGTACCCGTGAGGTGTTCGGTGACTATATCGACATTTACGATATGACTCAGGCTGTAGAGGACGGAGCAACCCGCCCGGTTTATTACGAAAGCCGTGTAATTAAGCTCAATCTCGATGAAGCAACGCTACGGATGATTGACACCGAGTATGATATTATGTCCGCCAACGCAGACGAAGAAGTTATCGAAAAGAGCAAGCGTGAACTCGGTCAGATGGAAGCAATCCTCGGCAATGATAACACCATCAATTCACTTGTAAGCGATATACTCGACCACTACGAGAACAACAGAGAAAACCTGTTGACAGGTAAAGCAATGATTGTTGCTTACTCTCGTCCTATCGCTATGAAAATTTACAAGCGTATTTTAGAGTTGCGCCCTGCTTGGACGGAAAAGGTAGCGGTTGTAATGACTTCCGGCAACAACGACCCGGAAGAATGGCGTGAGATAATCGGTAATAAGCACCACAAGGACGAACTTGCAAAGAAATTCAAGGACAACAACAGTCCGCTTAAAATCGCAATCGTTGTAGATATGTGGCTCACAGGCTTTGATGTGCCGTCCCTTGCCACTATGTATGTTTACAAGCCAATGTCGGGACACAATCTTATGCAGGCAATTGCCCGTGTAAACCGTGTATTCCGTGACAAAGAGGGCGGTCTTGTTGTTGACTATGTGGGTATTGCAACAGCACTTAAAAAGGCTATGAACGATTACACCGCCCGTGATAAAAAGAATTACGGCGATACCGATGTTGCAAAGGTTGCATTCCCGAAATTCCAAGAAAAGCTGTCCGTATGCCGTGATAAGTTCCACGGATTTGACTATTCAAAGTTCCAAACCGGCACAGACCTTGAAAGGTCTAAGACTATTAGCGGTGCTGTCAACTTCATTATGGGCAGAGAAAAAATCGACGATAAGGACTCGTTTGTAAAAGAAGCGCTTATGCTTCATCAGGCATTGTCTCTCTGTTCATCTATGGTTGATGAGGACGACCGTATCGAAGCAGCGTTCTTTGAGTCTGTGCGTGTACTTGTTTTAAGACTTGCCAATACAGGTGTCGGCAAAAAAATATCCTTGCCCGAAATGAACGCAAGGATTAACGAACTCTTAAAGCAGAGTATCAAGAGCGAAGGTGTTATCAACCTTTTCTCAGATATTAAAGAGGAATTCTCTCTCTTTGACCCGAAATTCTTGCAAGAAGTTGCGAATATGAAAGAAAAGAACCTTGCCGTCGAGCTTTTGAAAAAGTTGATTGCAGAGCAGGTTTCTGTTTACCGCAGGACAAATGTAGTTAAATCCGAAAAGTTCAGCGAGATTATGCAGCGTTCGCTCAATGCATATTTGAACGGTATGCTGACCAATGAAGAAGTCATTGAAGAAATGCTGAAGCTGGCAAAGCAGATTGCAGCAGCGCAAAAAGAGGGCGACCAACTCGGACTTACAGCCGATGAGCTTGCATTCTACGATGCCCTCACAAAGCCACAAGCTATCAAGGACTTCTACGAAAATGATGAGCTTATTGCTATCACAAAAGAACTTGCGAATACACTTCGCAAGAACAAAACTATAGATTGGCAGAAGCGTGAATCTGCACGAGCAAAGATGCGTATGCTTATTAAAAAACTTCTGAAAAAACATAAATATCCGCCTGAGGGTATGGAAGATGCCGTTCAGACAGTTATGACTCAATGCGAACTCTGGACAGACAATGTTATGGAAGTGTAATGCTAAAATCAAAGGATGTGGTTTTATGTCAGAAACAGAATTGCGTAATCCCTTTGGTCTTCGTGATAATCGTATTATACTAATAAAAGATATTCCAGTTAATCAGAATGGTTTAAAGTGTAACTGTGTATGCCCTGCTTGTAAAGAACCTTTTATTGCAAAAATGGGCAATGTTCTGGTTCATCATTTTGCTCATAGTGGTAAAGGGTGTGATGCTACACGGTCATACATGACAGGTTTGTATATGTTGTTACAAGAATTTCTTGAAACCAAAAATCCACTCTATATACCACCTGTTATTGTAGCTTTTGAACTATCTCCATATTATTGTATAAACGAGAATAATATACAAAGCCATACAAAATTATTATCAAGGTCGATTGATGATAAACAAGAAATTTTATTATATGAAGAGTCAAGAATGATTTTTGACTCCACTCAAATTTTAAATAATAAAGACTGTATGTCACAAGTGATTATTGCCGAAAAGAGTGGTAAACAGCTTGCTATAAGAATCACACCGCCAGACACGATATGTAAAATAGGTACAGTTTATAAATATAAAAATTTACCTACGTTAGAGATTAATCTATCGTCTGATGGTACAAACATTCAACTTAGCAATAAAGAAAATATATTTAATTACTTGATATCAAATAAATTAATTTATAACTGGATATATAACCCAAAGGTAAGAAGGGTATATCCTCAAATCATTAAGCGTTCAAAAGCGTATTTTGATTCTGCACAAAACAAAATTAAAGAAGCAAAAAGACAAGCCGAACTTCGTGCAGAACAGCATCGCTTAGAAAATATTGAATTACAGAAAAAAATAGCTGAAATGAAAAAAGTAAATTATATTATTCACCAGCAAGAACTTGAAAAACAAAAATCTATTGATGAAGAAAATGCAAAAAAGAAAGAGATAAAAAGTATAATGTAGGTTTAGCGGAAGTTGAAAAACTTTTTACACAGCAAAGCAAACCTATTCGTGATAGTTATGGTATTCGTTGGATACAATGTGAAAAATGCAAAGAAATTAAACCATCAAATCAATTTGTTTATTATGGAGGAAATAATCATGCAAATTTAGGTTTATGTAATAAGTGTTCCAGTGAACATAAAAAATTCTGATAAATAAGTATTTGATTATACATTTATTTATTAAAAATAAAAGGATGTGAAAATTATGAGTTATGATTGGAATTTTCCAAGTAATTGTTATGGTACATTAACTGGAATCGGTGAAGCTGGGATAGAAACATTTAAAGGTACACCATATAGATCATTAGCACGAGAAATTTGTCAAAACTCTATGGACGCTTGTGCTGATAAAAGCAAACCGGTAATAGGAGAATTTAGTAGCTCAAGAATAAACAGAAATAATGTTTTCGGTGAAAGAACATTAAAAAAGCTGTGCAAGCCTGTTTGGAATATTGGAATGATGGAAATAACCAAAAAACGACTAGATTTTTTGATAAGGCCATAGATGTCTTTAATCAAGATTTTATTGATGTTTTACGTATTAGTGATTTTAATACTACCGGGCTAACAGGCTCTGACAAAGATTATAACTCTGCATGGCAAAATCTTGTAAAATCATCAGGTGTATCTAATAAAGGTGGAACCTCCGGTGGTAGTTTTGGCATAGGAAAATCTGCACCTTTTGCTTGTTCAGATTTAAGAACTGTTTTTTATTCTACGATAGATAATCAAGGGTTAAAGGCATTTCAGGGTATTGCAAGATTAGTATCATTTAAGAAAAAGAAATTTATTGGTGATGATCCCACAACTACTGGAATAGGATACTATGGCGTAAAGGAAAAAAATAGTGCTATCAGAGAATGTATATCTATTACCAATGATTTTACTCGTAAAGATGTGGGAACAGATGTGTTTATTTTGGGATTTTCAAAAAAGAGCGATTGGAAAGACGAAATTATTATATCTGTTCTGGATGATTTTCTTTACTCTGTTTATAATAATAAACTAATAGTCAAAGTTGATGGAATAATATCAAAAGATACATTGAAATTTACTGTTACACAGTATGCTGATAAAGCAAGTAAAGCATATAATTATTATTTAGTTTTGAATGATGAGTCTACAAAACACATTAATTATCATATGGATAAAGTTGGAACAATCGACCTATACGTATTGATAAAGCCTAATTTGCACAGACAAATGATGATGTGTAGAACAAATGGAATGAAAGTATATGATCAAAAGAGTATTTCAGCAAATATACACTTTGCTGGTATATGTATACTTAATGATGATGGAATAAATCAATATTTTAGAGAAATGGAAAATCCACAACATAATGCTTGGGAACCAGAAAGACACAGCCAACCTTCAGATGCCAAAAAGAGAAAGAAAGAATTAACCAAATATATAAAAGATCAGGTTCTTAGTATTGGTAGAATAACTACAGTTGACGAAATGGATGCTGAGGGTGCTGGCGAATATTTGGCAGATATTGCTTTTCAAGATACGAATAATCAAGATAATGCCGAATCTGTTTCAAATAAAACAAAAATATCAAAATATTGGAGCCTGTAAAGCCTAAAACTCAAAAGATAGTAGAACATATTCCAGAAGATATAGGCAACAATACACCTACAGATGGTTTTCAAACTAATGGTAGTGAAGAAAGGACTTGTTCCAGTCGGGGCGGAAGTATAAATAATTCAAAAAAGTTTAGAGTGGAAATTATTTCTCCCAGGTTATATCTTATGGATAGAAGATTGCATAAATACAGGCTTGTATTCGAACCAAAAGTTCCGCTTAATAAATGTTATATTACTATTAGTTTATCAGGTGAGCAAAGTAATATACCGGTTATATTAAGATCAGCTATTGAGCCTGATACAGGCAGATATTTGAATTTTAATAATAATGAAATTTTTTGATATCCTACCAAAGAAAAAACAAAAGTTAGAGTTTTCTATTAATTATTCAGAAAACTGTTCATTGGAGGTAGAACTGTATGGATATTAAGTATAGAGTTTACTCTTACTTTGTTTTATCGGAGGGTAATGACGATTATATTGGTAGTGAATTCAAGTTCGACTTAAATGTTAAACATCAAATCAGTGATATTATTTTTACTGTCAATTTATCTTTAAAAAATGATGGTATAAAACAGTTAATAGACAATGGCGAGGCTGAATACCTTATACATATCGAATATCCTTATACCAGTTACAGATATGTTATAAAGACTTCCGATACATATATAAAAAAGATGATTCCTGAAAAGAACTTAAACGGAAAAGTATCAGTATGTGTTTTTATTATTACTAAGAAAGATATACAAAACTATTATAATAAAATTTTAATAAAGACTACGATAATATAACATTTTATCTTGAGCGAGGTAGTGTATTAGCAATTGGCGGACAGTTAAATACAGAAATTATCAAGGAAATTGAGGAATTATCAAAAGTTCCATCAATATTTACTATTTGCCGTTGTGCTGAAGATACTGATGAAAGTATGAGGGTTGACCTTGATGGTAATAAAATCGCTATTAAATTATGTAATAGTAGTTTTCAAAACTATAAATTGCTTTCAAATATGCCAAGCAGAATATCAATTCTTCATTCAATGTTACTCTACCCTGCACTAATTTATACATTCAATATTTTGAAAGGTTGTTCAGATTTTGAAGATTATGAATCAAGACGGTGGTTTAAATCAATAAAATATACATTAAGCAAAAGTAATATTGCATTGGATACAGAAACTCTTGAAAGATTTGAGTCATATGAGTTAGCTCAAAAGTTACTTGATTATCCTGTAGACAGAGCTTTATTAGCACTTGCAGATTCTGAAGAAATTGAGGATGATATATGAAAATTCATTTTTTAAAGCAAAATTCACTTGAAGCTTTAAGGTTTAATATTCCAAGTAATATCAAGCACTATAAAGACAGTAGTAATCAGTGGATTTATGATTATTTTGTTGACGAAAATCCATTCGGAGAGTACAAAATTGAGGTAGAAGATTTTGAACTTATTAATATGGATAATCCAAGCAAAACAGATTTAACAAATTCAATAATTATTTATTCAGCTATGAAGAACATTTCCGATACACAGGCAACGGACGAGCGTTTATGGGCAGGACTTTTCCATTCAGATGAATGGAAATTTTTGTGTAAGAGATGGGATAAATATGATAATATGAAGCCATCGGAGATATATTCAAGATATTTCTTTGGCCAAGATAAAAAACGTTCTTTATTTACAAATTCACTTTCGAGGCTATGGTGGGTTGCAAGATTAACATACGATTCAGAAAGAAAAGATCCGTTTGAATTAACAAAATATTTTGAAAGAAACTTTTCTACTAAATTGTTAGTGATATTTTCAAATAACTATATGGCAAATATTAATGTTACTCGTGGCTTAATAACTGCTCTTAAATATATAGAAAGTGAGTTTTCGAATATTTGTTTTAGCAGAGAATTGTATTATGAAGCTACAAAATATTTAAACATTCTTGGCGGAACATATATTCTTGATTATTTTTCTTCTGATGAAATCAAAGAAAAAATTATTAGCTATATTATAAATCATACTGAATTGATTAAGTAAAGAAAGCAAAATTATTTAATCACCTACATAAGAATATTTAAAAATAATTCACAGAAATAATTAAATTTTATTTTTAGTTAGATTTATATTTTTGCAATTTCTTGTGAATTTTATAGATGAATTAAGCTGATTTTCTTATGTTAACTGTATAATATTGAGCTTTGATATTATATTTAGGAGGTATATAGCTTGAAAATAAACTATAAAACTTTGAATAATGCTTATTGAAAAAGAAGTTTCTCTATATACGCTTAGAAAAGATCTTGATATTGATTTGATTTGTACTATGACCAAACTGAAAAGGAATGAAGAAGTTAAACTTTCAGTTCTTGTGCGTATATGAGAGTATTTTTAAATTGTAATATAGATGATATCTGTGACGCTATAAAAATTAATATTGAATAGCAGTTATATCATTAAAACAGGATGGTGTAAAAAGTATGGCTTATTGTAGTAATTGTGGGGAGGTTTTGAATTCATTTGTAGAAAAATGTTCTTCTTGTGGATACGAATTAAGAAATTCTAAATCATTGGAATCTATTAACGAATTTGCACTTAAATTAACGTGAGTTCGATGAAAAAATAGAAAAAAGAAAATCTGTCCAAGATTTGGTATAATGGAAACAGAAAACAGACACCAACCAAAAGAAAGGACAGATTTTCATGGAAGAACTATTAGCAATATTTTGCGATGTTGACGACTTTTGCAAAGCTTATGAAGAATACTGCCAAACACATCTTTTAATGAGCAAGGAACAGACTATACCGAAAATATCAATTTCATTAAGAGAGATTATGACCATAGTCATTTATTTTCATTTATCAAATCAAAGAAAATTCAAGTGGTATTATCTGAAATTCGTAAGAATCATATTAAAGCCGTATTTTCCAAAATAGTCAGTTACAATCGCTTTGTAGAAATTATGAAAATGTCAATAGTTCCATTAACGTTATACATTATGAAATATAGAGTTTGCAAGTGTACAGGAATAAATTTTATTGATTCTACCACTCTGGATGTTTGTGATTCTCATAGAATTTATTCCCATAAAGTATTCAAGGATTTTGCACAGCGTGGAAAAAGCTCTACAGGCTGGTTTTATGGTTTTAAGCTTCATTTGGTTATCAATGATATGGGAGAAATTTTGTTAGTCTGCCTTACTTCTGGCAACATTGATGACAGAAACTGGGAAGTTATTTCACGATTAACAAAAGAGTTGTATGGAAAATTGTTTGCGGACAGAGGTTATTTGTCTCAAAAGTTATTTAAAAAACTTTTTGACAACAATATCACCTTGGTAACGAAACTTAAGAAAAATAAATTTATTGATTTTTCAGACAAATTACTTCTTCGTAAAAGAGCTATCATTGAATCTGTTAATGATTTTCTTAAGAATATTTGTCAAATTGAACATTCAAGGCATCGTTCCATTGACAATTTCTTTGTAAATCTTCTTTCTGCTTTGGTCGCTTACTCTTTTATTCCTAAAAAGCCTTCTCTTAATATGTCTGTTTCTTAGGCTATTGTTTGATTTTCTGTCGAACTTACGTTAAGTTAATGGAAAGACACACTTCGGATATTATTGTTGTGAACCACAATAGAACAATCAACTATGTTGGTACAGTAGGTAAGATTGCTTTTGATAGCGGTGCAAAGAATATTGGTGGTGAAAGGCTTATTTGTGTTGATTTTGAGAAGTATATGAGTGGGAAGGCGGAATATATTCTTTGAATTTAGAAAATGAGATATCATATTTTGGTTGCAGATTTTTGATGTAGTTACAGCCAAGCATATATCTGTAAAATTGCTGAAAATGCTCTGTAATCGTTTTTTAATTTAAATAAGCAAAATCACTCTATGAATGCAATTAAAACGCTTACAAGGAAAATATAGCCATTTTTGGATTGTTTGTGGATGATTTCTAAAAAAGAATATTACCACTAACAAAAATATCAACTTCAGTATGTACTTTTCATGTAGTGCTATGATATAATAAAATAATAAGATTCAGGAGTGTATGGCTATTGATTCTCGTATCATGTGTATAAACTATCTGGATTATCAAAAGGATATTAAATCCATTATAAAAAGTGCTGTTGGAAAACTGATTGTTATTCATAATGCTGATATTTTATTGGATGATACAACAAGAAAGTACATTTCTCTTGATGATAAAAACCAATATCTGATTATGGGCAGAAAGTCGACCAATTTATTTATAACTAAAGAAAATCTATTTGAGCTTATAAGTGCCAATATAGGAAAATAGACAGTATTTACAATAAATCCGTTTATATGATTATCGTGTATATTATGGGGTTCAATCTTATCACAATAGCTCAAATTTAAAAAATCTCCATGCCTATATTTTGTCTATAAAAATTTCAAAAACGATATAGAATAGATAGAATATAAGGAAAAATTACCCCATATTTTGTGTTTTAAAAACAATGTATAAGATATATATTGTTTTAAGCATTGAGTGGGAGTAAATTCAAATGTTTTTGGGCAACACTGATTTTTAACCATCGGTAAAATTTGATATTCTCGGATGACCTTGAAGGAGCAATCCTTTGAGGTCATTTTTTACGCCCAGAATCGAAGAAAACCTTGAAAAATCAAGAGATTTTGTCAATAAAATTCCAGTTTTATTGTAATTGAATGAGTGTAACTGGGAAAGTGATTTTTGCCCCTTTGGTTAAAATGAGCTTTGCCCCGGAACACGAAATGTTTTTGGGCAACACCAATTTTTAACCATCGGTAAAATTTAATATTCTCGAATGACCTTGAAGGAGCAATTCCTTTAAGGTCATTTTTTACGCCCAGAATCGAAGAAAACCTTGAAAAATCAAGAGATTTTGTCAACAAAATTCTGATTTTATTGTTGATGAGCTGAGTGATGTCGGGAAAGTAATTTTTGCCCCTTTGGTTAAAATGAGCTTTGCCTCGGAACATTCGCACCCGTGAAAAAGCCCGTAAATAAAGGCTTTTCGCCGTTTGAAAGCCCTCTGTGGCAACAAAATGGCAACATTATTTGAATTATTGTAAAAGAAAAGAGCTAACTGATTTTTTGAGAAGTCAGTTAGCTCTTTTTTGTTTGTTATTTGATTCTCCACTTTTTGCTGTCAAAGTCACGTTGAACTTTTCCCTCGGATTCCAGCTCTCTAAGAAGCGCTACTATCCAATACTGCTGATTGGATGAGGTTGCATTGGGGTACTCGCCCCAATCCAAACCACATTGGCGAAAAATCTCGGCTTGCTTTAACCCATCTGCGTATACTGCACAATCGGGCGAGTTTTTCATATAGTCGAAAACAAGTTCCTTGATTGCAAGGCGAAGTTCAGTACCTTTGCTTACATAGTTCATATAGCTATTCCTCCTGTTCCTTTTTTAATGCGTTAATCAACATATCACTTAGTCCCTGCGACGGCACTCTTACATAACTAGAAGTTTCATCATACTTCGGATAATTGTAACGCCACTTGTCATATTCGTCACGGTTAATATCGCCGTTGTGATATTTCTCGGATTGTTCAGCCCACGCATTAAGCATTTCCGAAAGCTCGGTAGCGTCCGTCCCCTTGCGAGGGTCTGCATACATTGAAACACCGTTTTCAGTCTTTATTATTGTCAATCCATATCTGTCCTCTAATGTAAACAAGGTGTGCATTAACCCTATATAACTGTCAATGTCGGGAACAGAAAGCGCCTGCGGAGATATATCGAAAACCTCTGCAAGTTTATTCGTTAAATCTGTTTTTGGAGTTCTTGAGCCGGATTCATACTGTGCCATACGAATGTCAGCGGTCTTTTCAGGAAATCCCACCACCTGTCCTAAATATTTCTGTGTCATTCCGCAAAGATTACGAAAAAATCTTATTCTCTCTCCGATTGCCATAAAATTGCACTCCTTACTTATGTAATGTGCAATCAGTATATCATATATGTTTAGCATATGTCAAGCAACATAAAACAAAAAAGTTTAACATTTTTACGAAAACCACTTGGCATAACGGAATATGTTTAGTATAATCATTAAGCAAATAGCGTTAAGTTGTTTGCGAAAATTGAATAACCGTCATACATCACGGTAATGGTGTATCCGCTCGGGCAAATCGGAATGCGGTCAGAAAGTTCTCCGACAATAAATAACCAAAACAATTATAAATGAGGTGTTTTTTATGACAGAAAAGTCTTTTATCAGAGCCGATGAGGTTGCAGAGGAATTGGATGTATCGAAATCTTATGCATATAAGGTTATAAAACAACTCAATGATGAGTTGAGTGCAAAGGGATATATCACAGTTGCAGTACGCATCAGCCGACAGTATTTTAATGAAAGAGTTTACGGAGCAGAAAGGAGAGAGGTATAATGCCGGCTTATAAAAACAAAGATAACGGAACTTGGTATGTGATGACTCAATACACAAATTGGAAAGGCGAACGCAAGCCAAAGTGTAAACGAGGATTTGATACCAAACGAGAGGCGCAGGAGTGGGAGCATACTTTCCGACAACAAAATTCGGGAGATCTGGATATGCCCTTTTCCGCCTTTGTTGAAATCTACTGCCAAGAGCAAAAGCCACGATTAAAAGAAAGCACTTGGCAAACAAAAGAAAATATTATTCAGCAGAAAATTCTGCCGTATTTTGGAAATTATAAAATCAATGAGATTACAACCAAAGATGTAAGAGCTTGGCAAAATGAAATGCTTGCATATCGTAATGAGGAGAATAAGCCCTATTCATCATCCTACCTGAAAACGCTGCACAATCAACTTTCTGCCATATTTAATTATGCGGTAAGATTTTATGATTTGCGTAGCAATCCCGCCGCAAAAGCTGGAAATATGGGTAGTGAAGAACGCAAGGAAATGCAATTTTGGACAAAGGAAGAATATCAAAAGTTCTCCGAAGTAATGATGGATAAACCAATTTCTTACTATGCATTCCAAATGCTTTATTGGACAGGTATCCGTGAGGGAGAATTGCTTGCTCTTACCCCTGCTGATTTTGATTTTGAAAAGGGAACGGTAAAAATCAGCAAAACATATCAACGAATAAAAGGTGAAGATATGATTACTTCACCGAAAACAAAGAAAAGTAATCGAACGGTACAAATGCCGAATTTTCTTTGTACTGAAATGCAGGAGTTTTTCAATATGCAGTACGGGCTGAAAAGGAAAGACCACATTTTTAACATAACGAAAAGCTATCTTCATCACGAAATGGACAGAGGCTCAAAAGCCGCAGGTGTAAAGCGTATTCGTATTCACGATTTAAGGCACAGTCATAACAGCCTTTTAATTGATATGGGATTTTCGGCAGTCGCCATTGCAGACCGAGTGGGACACGAGAGTATAGAAATTACTTATCGCTATGCGCATCTGTTCCCGTCAAAGCAAAAAGAAATGGCAATAAAACTTGATTTTATGAATAAAGGAGTATGATATTATGTCAGCCAAAAATATTGATAAGTATAACCGATTTTAATGAGGATGGCAAGAGCTTAGATGATTATCTTGAAGAAATGCAAAAAGAATTTTCAAAGCAAATGAGTCCGTCGTATCTCAAAACAGTTTCGATGAGCGAGTTGTATGATACGGTTTTTAATGTTCAAACACCGTTGATAGACGGTTTGCTACAAAGGGGTACTTATATTTTTGCAGGCTCTCCAAAGGTGGGTAAAAGCTTTATGATGGCACAGCTTGCTTATCACATAAGCACAGGCACACCGTTATGGGGTTACAAAGTGCGAAAGTCAACCGTGCTTTACTTTGCTCATTGTTCACCATACTCGCAAGCAAAAAGCGGAAGATATTTTCGATATGATTTCAGGAACAAACGGATTGATGGGAGCTGCCGATGGAGCGTTTGTTCTCAGCAAGGAAAAACAAACTTATAATAATGCCACACTTGATGTTGCCGGTAGGGATCAACAAGATATGAAAATTCATCTTGTGAGAGATGCCGAAAAACTAATTTGGAATTTTGAGAAGTCTGAAACAGAATTGTGGAAAGAGCCGCCTGAGCCGTTACTTGAAAAAATTGCTACAACTATTTTGTCGGAAAGTAAAGTGTGGGAAGGCACAGCTTCTGAACTCTGTGAAATTCTCGGAGAAGATGTTAAACCAAATGTTCTTTCGCTGAGGTTAAGTATAAATGCAAACCGCCTGCTTAAAGATTATGGCATTCACTACAAAGCAAGTCGAACGCATAACGGACGAAAACTATTTCTTATGAAATAGGCGTGTCAATGTGTGACGACCGTGACAAACATTTTAGTAGCGTGCGTAGTCATCTTAACAATGATTATTGCAACGAGCCGATAAAGAAAATCTATCACGAATTGTTTGATGACGCACTAAAAAGATACAACGAAAAGCAGACAAGAGCTGATCGCAGAATAGAAAATTATTATGAGAAAATCAGAAATTCAAAGCAGGAAAAGCCGTTTCACGAACTGATTTTACAGATTGGCGATAAGGATAATATGAGCGCCGAAAGCGAAAACGGACAGCTTGCACGGCAGGTTTTAGATGAGTATTACCGTGGCTTTCAAGAGCGAAATCCCAACCTAAAAGTGTTCTCTGCTCATCTGCATATGGACGAGGCAACGCCCCATTTGCACATTGATTTTGTTCCGTTCACAACCGGCAGTAAGCGTGGACTTGATACGAGAGTAAGCCTGAAACAAGCGTTAGCTGCGCAAGGTTTCAAAGGCGGAACTCGTGGCAATACCGAATGGAATCAGTGGGTAAGCGCAGAAAAATCTGCTTTAGCATTCGTAATGGAACGCTACGGAATCAAGTGGGAGCACAAAGGCACGCACGAAGAACATCTGTCTGTTATGGACTATAAAAAGCAGGAAAGAGCGGCAGAACTTGAAAAATTAGGTGCCGAAATCGAGAAAAAACAGACTAAATTTTACTAATGCAAACCTATATCGTGAGAACGAAATGTAGACGAAAATCAATAGCAAGCTGAAAAGCGAAAACGAGAACTTGCGTTCAGAGGTCAAGGATTATAAGCTTTTGCGCAAAGTTTTCGGGCATAAACAGATTGATGAGTTGCTTGAACAGGCAAGAAATATCAAAGGTCGTAAGAGTGAAAACCCACGCTCAAGATAAATAAATTTTTGGATGTAAAACAAAATGACAAACACAATTTTTGAACAAACAGGCGGTACTTACTCACAGGTCGGCGACTATATGTTACCCGACCTATCCTTATCAGCGGAAGAAAAGAAAGCGAATATCGGCGTATGGTCATTGAGGCATAAACGATATTTGAAACAAAATCATAAAGTGCTGTACTATAATTTGCTCACAAGTGGTAAATTGAACAGCTACCTTGCAGATATTGAAATCCAAGCACAACACCTCTTCACTCGGCTGGTAAAAGACTTAGCCGAAAAAGAAAATGTAAAAGAAAAATTCAAAGCCGACAATCAAATGCTTTGGGTACAGAAAATGAACAATATCCGTAATCAAGCAACAGAAATCATAAATGCTGAGTTAATTTATACCGTATAAATACCAAAGCGGCAGAGAGAAATCTCTGTCGCTAATTTTCTTTTATCGACAGCTGAATGATTGGCATTATAAATCAAATAGTTTATAGTAAATACGATAAGCCTTGAAAGGAGAATTTATGACTACATCAGAACAAATCCGTGTTTTGTGTGTAAGAACAGATGTAAGCTTATCTGAACTTGCACGTAGAATTAACCAGACAACACAAAATTTTAATTCAAAACCCAAAAGAAATACGATCACTCAAGATGAGTTTAACCAAATTGCGAAGGCTTTGAATGTTACATACGAACAGTACTTTGTTTTAAGTAATGGAGAACTTGTTAAATAGAAAGGATTTTGTTATGACTGAACATAAAATTATATTTGGCGATAGTCGTTCGCTCAATCAGATTAAAGATAAATCTGTACAGTTAATTATAACATCACCTCCGTACTGGCAATTAAAAAATTATGATACATAAGTCAAATAATATTCAACAACAGTTACTAAGAATATATCAACAATTTAAATTTAGTATGGAAAGAGTGCAATCGTATACTATGTGACGGATGCAGATTGTGTATTAATATCGGAGACCAATTTGCCCGCTCTGTGTATTATGGAAGATATAAGGTCATTCCTATTAGAACAGAGATAATTCGCTTTTGTGAAACTTTAGGTATGGATTATATGTGAGCTATCATTTGGCAAAAAACCACCATAATGAACACCTCTGGCGGAGGGGCAATTATGGGTAGTTATCCGTATCCTTGTAATGGAATATTAAAGATGGATTATAAATTCATTTTGATTTTCAAGAAGTTGGGTAATGCGCCAAAACCAACAAAACAGCAGAAAGAACAATCTATTATTATCAAAGAAGAGTGGAATCAATATTTTTCTTCGCATTGGAATTTTAACGGCGTTAAACAAATGGGACATATAGCTATGTTTCCCGAAGAACTACCTAAACGATTAATTAAAATGTTTTCTTTTGCAGGAGAAACTGTATTTGATCCGTTTGCCAGTAGTAGCACGACATCTCTTGCTGCAAAGAATCTTGGAAGAAACTCTATCGGTTATGAAATTAACAAAAATTTTGAACCCATCATTTGCGAGAAATTGGGAGTAGATCAGTTCAATTTAGATGATGATACAAAGGCATTTTTACAGAAGACGAAATTGGAAACATTTCATCTTTTAATCATCTTCCTTATATTTTCAGTGATCCACATAGAATGGATAAGAAAGTTGATATGAAAAAACTTCAATTTGGTTCAAAGATTGATAAGACAAAAACAAAACGCAATGAACTCTTTAGCGTAAAGCAAGTAATTACATCTGATAAAATCGAATTTAGCAATGGAATTGTAGTTCGTCTGTTAGGTATCAAGTCTAACCCACTATATCAAGGAAAAGCCATCAGGTTTTTACAGGAGAAATTTCGTAAACGAAAGATATTCTTGAGGTATGATACTGTAAAATATGATACTGTAAAATATGATGCAGAAAATAATCTTATGTGCTATATGTATCTTGACAACAAAACCTTCATAAACAACCACTTTGTACGAACAGGATATGTAGATGTTGATACATCTTTTGACTATACATGTCAAAAGAAATTTCTTCACAGTCCTACAACAATTTTTAATTGTGAGTGTCACAAAAACATAAATTTCAATACACGCTCTCCGTGAGGAGAGCGACCAAGTCAAAATACCACAACAGACAGTACAACGAATTTCAATCCACGCTCTCCGTGAGGAGAGCGACGTTTACGACTTATGCAAAAACGCTACTATTGGATATATTTCAATCCACGCTCTCCGTGAGGAGAGCGACCTGTTGAGTATACAAGATTAACGATTTCGTCGGTCTTAATTTCAATCCACGCTCTCCGTGAGGAGAGCGACGATATACCGTTTAAGTATATGGAACAAGATGACGATTTCAATCCACGCTCTCCGTGAGGAGAGCGACATATTACTTTTGCTATTTTATATAATATAGTTCGGAATTTCAATCCACGCTCTCCGTGAGGAGAGCGACTTTTCTCAACTTTAAGTATTATAATAATATTTAATTTCAATCCACGCTCTCCGTGAGGAGAGCGACCCGGGCCGCACTAATGAGACATATATGCTTATATCTCATTTCAATCCACGCTCTCCGTGAGGAGAGCGACCAAAACAGCTTGTCCATTTTAGCAATATAAATATTAATTTCAATCCACGCTCTCCGTGAGGAGAGCGACTGCTTTCAGCAAATTTCAGCCCTTACGCTGTGTTATTTCAATCCACGCTCTCCGTGAGGAGAGCGACAACGATAGCGCCGTCCATAGTCATAGCAAGCGGAATTTCAATCCACGCTCTCCGTGAGGAGAGCGACTGTTAGTTTTCAAATACTTTTCAAATTCATCATTGCTTATTTCAATCCACGCTCTCCGTGAGGAGAGCGACTGGGCAATGGCATCATCAAGCGACTGCTTAACATATATTTCAATCCACGCTCTCCGTGAGGAGAGCGACTAGCAGCTTCAATTAAATCGCGATGCAGCTCTTTAGATTTCAATCCACGCTCTCCGTGAGGAGAGCGACATATACTTGATTGGATAGATACACCTGTATTTTTAATTTCAATCCACGCTCTCCGTGAGGAGAGCGACCTTTCTTCTAATTCTTGTCTTACTTTTTTAAATATATTTCAATCCACGCTCTCCGTGAGGAGAGCGACCTTGAAATTGTTTCAGATAATGGAACATACGATATTATTTCAATCCACGCTCTCCGTGAGGAGAGCGACCTTTTCAAGCTTTTAAGCTCTCAAAAAATTAAAAAATTTCAATCCACGCTCTCCGTGAGGAGAGCGACTAAATCGCCGTCAGCGACTTTCTGAGCCAATTTAATTTCAATCCACGCTCTCCGTGAGGAGAGCGACACACTTGAAGAATACAAGACACAAAAAGAATATAGTGATTTCAATCCACGCTCTCCGTGAGGAGAGCGACTTGAGGTGTAATTAAGTATGATTTATAATATTATTATTTCAATCCACGCTCTCCGTGAGGAGAGCGACACTATATCTTTTCTTTTCCTCCTCGGGTGCCAAATTTCAATCCACGCTCTCCGTGAGGAGAGCGACATATGAGTTTGCCAAGCCTGCCTCAACCGCAAAGATTTCAATCCACGCTCTCCGTGAGGAGAGCGACTCTTAAAAGTTGTGTGTACAGTATGTCCAATCAGCATTTCAATCCACGCTCTCCGTGAGGAGAGCGACATAAGCCTTCCTGTCCTGTCCCCTTGAGCAAGGGGAATTTCAATCCACGCTCTCCGTGAGGAGAGCGACTACTTACTATGGATAATGATGATGTTAGTGCTATCGATTTCAATCCACGCTCTCCGTGAGGAGAGCGACAACATATTTTTGAGGGTCTTTGATATTTCTTGAATATTTCAATCCACGCTCTCCGTGAGGAGAGCGACTCGCTTGACTATGACCCTAACGGTCGCTTAGTCGATTATTTCAATCCACGCTCTCCGTGAGGAGAGCGACAGTTATCACGCTGTTAAAGATGTTATTAGCTGGCTTAATTTCAATCCACGCTCTCCGTGAGGAGAGCGACTCAAAAAGACGGCTTATACTATTCTTGAGGTCAAATTTCAATCCACGCTCTCCGTGAGGAGAGCGACCTCTTACAATACCAAGTATGCTGCCAATCAGCACATTTCAATCCACGCTCTCCGTGAGGAGAGCGACGGGATTATTATGAAATTGCAGATTACTGTTTCTGATATTTCAATCCACGCTCTCCGTGAGGAGAGCGACAGTTAATGTATAATCAATTAGATAACTACCATCTATTTCAATCCACGCTCTCCGTGAGGAGAGCGACTCCATTCCATTCTATCTTTTCTGCAAAAATCACGAATTTCAATCCACGCTCTCCGTGAGGAGAGCGACTCCAAAATGATTTTTTTGTTTCTTTTTTTGATATATTTCAATCCACGCTCTCCGTGAGGAGAGCGACACAAATAATATGGGTACACAAAATGATTTAAAATATATTTCAATCCACGCTCTCCGTGAGGAGAGCGACCACCGTCAAATCAGTATGATAACAGATACGCATACGATTTCAATCCACGCTCTCCGTGAGGAGAGCGACTACATAGAAAGTATCAATGACAATCTTCCTGATATTTCAATCCACGCTCTCCGTGAGGAGAGCGACGCAGAGGTGTGCAATGAAATTCATGTTGATTTTACAATTTCAATCCACGCTCTCCGTGAGGAGAGCGACAAGTACGGATGTATTATTTGGTCTGCTTTACGAATTTCAATCCACGCTCTCCGTGAGGAGAGCGACGAGATGCCAGATGTCCGTTCAGCGTTCCATATTATATTTCAATCCACGCTCTCCGTGAGGAGAGCGACAAGTAGTTCAGATGCTCCAAGTAATCCAAGTTTGAGCATTTCAATCCACGCTCTCCGTGAGGAGAGCGACTTATGAAATCTATTAATAACGTTGAACAAGTTATAAAAATTTCAATCCACGCTCTCCGTGAGGAGAGCGACAGCTACACTACAGTAAACGCCCTGATGAGTCTCTATTTCAATCCACGCTCTCCGTGAGGAGAGCGACTATTAGATGCTTATGGGGATTGTGGAAGTTTATCAATTTCAATCCACGCTCTCCGTGAGGAGAGCGACATTTTACTAATTGCGGACGATGATTCAGAATGGGATTTCAATCCACGCTCTCCGTGAGGAGAGCGACTTCAGTTAAAAATCCTTATGTAGATGCACTTGATGATTTCAATCCACGCTCTCCGTGAGGAGAGCGACTAAACCGGAAAATGAATATCTATATTGTAATTATAAATTTCAATCCACGCTCTCCGTGAGGAGAGCGACACTAAAAGAATTGCTTGCAAACTATCCAGCAAAATTTCAATCCACGCTCTCCGTGAGGAGAGCGACTATCACCGGCTGTTGTATTACGGCAAAGATTCTTATTTCAATCCACGCTCTCCGTGAGGAGAGCGACTATAGTCCGAAGTTCGTTATCATTGGCAGTATCATTTCAATCCACGCTCTCCGTGAGGAGAGCGACCGTAGAGCAATAACATCTAAGGAATGATTGTCAATGATTTCAATCCACGCTCTCCGTGAGGAGAGCGACCATCGGAATTTTCCGCTGCACTTGCAATGTTTAAAATTTCAATCCACGCTCTCCGTGAGGAGAGCGACCCTTTTCTCAAAGAAATATAGGTGCAGTAAAAATCGATTTCAATCCACGCTCTCCGTGAGGAGAGCGACGCGGGCAGTGGGCGGAGGCTTTAAGATTAACCTCCGAATTTCAATCCACGCTCTCCGTGAGGAGAGCGACGGGCAGTGGGCGGAGGCTTTAAGATTAACCTCCGAATTTCAATCCACGCTCTCC
>OLRY01000378.1_pt1 | contig 60506 bp, 78 predicted proteins | sample 1672541 | NCBI WGS metagenome assembly OLRY01 (sample SAMEA3136697, study PRJEB25190) | human gut metagenome | biome: human gut; feature: human-associated habitat; material: faeces | place: Austria | collected 2013 | reverse complement strand
CCCCGCCGCTCCCCAATAAATCGACCGGAATACCGTATCTGTTTTCTCCCTACTATTATACGAAAACCGTCTGCGGATTGTAAAGCCAAAATTTTACCCCTTTCCCCGTTGCGGTTTTCACTGTGTTCATATATAATTATATATTAGTGAATGAGAGGTGTGTGGTGTTATGTCCAAACCGAACGGTATTCTGGCAATGAATCCGGAAAAATACCGCGAGATCGACGGCGTTGTGTTCGATGAAGCCAGCTATGCGCGGCATTGCCAGCCGAAAACCGAAGAAGCACCTGCTCCCGAGACCGCACCCGAAGCAAGCGAGCCGGCACAGTCTGCCGCACCAGCACCTGTTTTCGCGGTGGACCCCTACCCGGAGGGCTGGTATCCGGCCGATGACGAACGCCCGCCGGTGCCCATCATGGGCGGCGCTGTCCCCTCGACAGCGGATGAGGAAACCGTTGTCTCCGCATCCGGTGAAACTACCGTTATACAGACCATTTGCGTGCCGTGCGGCTCAGGCTCCGGCTCGTATGTGACCTCGTACACCACCTCTTACCGCACCAGTTATTCCGGTTCCGGATCAGGTTCGTTCCGGTTCGGTTCCGGCTCGTGCCCGGTCGGCGGCTACGGATTGGAGCTGATCTGATGCAGGCGTTCCACTCCAACTGGACAAGACCATTTTTCATCCGCAATCCCCATATAGAATACCGAATCGAGCCGTTTGAACTGCTCACGACCGCGCTTTCCGCGCTCGAGTGGCGCAGAGAGAACGGTTCGATCCGCATGATCTGCGACACACCTGCCAAGCGTTATTATGAATCGCTCGGGCTTTGTTTTTTGTGGGATGACGGCGTGTATCCTCTGTTAGACACCATGCCCGAGGACATAAACGCCACAGCCTTCTGGGCGGCCGGCAAGCTGTACGCGCTCTCCGCTGTGCTATCGCCGTGTGTGATGCTTGATACAGATTTCATCTGCTGGAAATCCATCAGCAATCTGCTCGACGGACCGGACACCGCAGCCATCCACCGCGAGGACATTATGCCGTCCATCTATCCGGATCAGACGGCATTCGCCAAAACCGAAGGCTTCCCGCTTGATTCATTTGACTGGACGGTACAGCCGTTCAATACCGCACTCGCCTATTTCGGCAATGACGAGTTCCGACGGTACTACACGGACACCGCCATCCGCTTCATGCGCTGCTCACCGGATGCCGACGACACACTCACCTACATGGTGTTCGCCGAGCAGCGGCTGCTCGCCATGTGCGCCGAGAAAAAGCACGCGCACGCGGCTGCCCTCAGTGACCTGCCTGCGCTGTTCGGCGGTGCGCAGAACGGATATTTTACCCATATCTGGGGCTTCAAGCAGCAAATGCGGGAAAATCCCGAGTTGTATGAGGATTTCTGCAGACGGTGTGCCGCAAGGCTGCAGAAGGACTTTCCGGAGGAATCCAAAACGATTGCGAAAATTGCGGAATTATCTCCGTTTTTTGCATAAAAAAAGACAGCCTGTCGGCTGTCTTTTGCTTTTTGTTTACGGAAAATGCAGCTATATTCATTCTCCATTTTCCATTCAGAATTTACCGCTTCTCCCATGTCCCGAACTGCTGGTATGGCTGATGCTGCCGGAAAATCCGGCTCCGCCGTGACCGCCGCCGGTCGAGTTGTTATTATTGTCATTCCGCGGAATCTGCCGCCGCTTCTGCGAGGTATAACGGTAAATATCGCGGCTGAGCGTCAGATTGAGGCCGCCGTTTCCCACATACTGGTTTGCGGTTGTCTGTGTACGCACGGATTTCATCTGCGAACGGAACACCATGCACACGATGAGTGCAATGACGCACGAAATGAGCAGCGACAGGCCGAATGCACCGCCGAGCGAAAACGAATCGTCCGCTGTGTCTTCCTGCGTACTGTCCGAAATCTCGACCTCATTATGCACCGGCACACCGGCTTCGCCGCCTTCGGCGACATGCTGCAGATACCACTCACAGCCGGAAACGAAGTCCGAAAAGCCGCCGTACCAGTCGTCGTTTCCGAAATTATCCAGGAAATACTGCTCCAAATCCTGCTGGACCGCATCGCTGAAAATCTCTTCGGCTTTCGCACCGTGCGCATAGGTCGCAAAGTCGCGGTCATCCAGACTGATGAGCAGCGCCACGCCGTCGCCGTCCTCGCTCGCACCCAGATCAAGCTCATTGTAGAGCTGCTCCGCCGCGTCGTAAGCGCCGTCGCCGTACGGTGTGTAGTCGTCAATCGTGATGATGCCGACGCCGATGCTGTACTTCTCCGCGATCGCCTTGGTCTTTTCCTCGAGCGTGTCAATCTGGGTCTGCGTCAGCACCTCTTCATAGTCGAACACGCGCGGCTTGTCTGCCGATGGGTCAATCGAATCCGTGCCGCCGAGCTGTGCGGTCTGGTCAGTTCCCTCCGTCTGGGTGGTCGCGGTGTCGCTCTCATCCGTTATATCGTCCTCAACCGCAAAGGCCGGAAACAGCAGCAAAAGCACTGCCAAGAGCGCAGCCAGGCGCAGTTTTCTCTTGTTTTTCATCTACGCCGCCTCCTTACAGAAAATACAGCAGCGCCGTCAGCACCGCAGTCATAGGCGCGGCAACGGCGGCAAACAGACCCCAGAACCGCTTTCTGTCCACCGGCAGGTCACCGACCATGCGTCCGGTCTGACCGTTCATCGCAAACATGTAATTCTTGCCGTTCCAGCGGGTATTCAGCATCCAGACCGGCAGCAGCGCGTAATGCACGCCGGTGCGTTTGAGGTGAATGTCCTCGCCGGTCGGCATGACCGAGGTATACGGACGGCCATTTCGCGCGGTTCCCTGCAGCGCATCCGACAGCGACTGCCGACAGCGTTTATCCGCGCGGCTGCTGCTCTCCTCGATGGAAACATCGAACTTATCCGCGAAAAATCCGGGCAGATAGGCGGTCGAAAATGGCTTCAGGCTGGCATAATCAAACGGCTCGATGGAATCCATATAATCATCCGGCATCTTGCGCGATGCATCCACCGGCACGCGGCTGAACGGCAGCGTACCCGCGCGCTGCACCTCGTAAAAGCTGGTCTCGGTGATTTCCGTGTCTCCGTGACGGAACACGCGCGTGGTCGTTGCCATGTAATTCGCGCTGCCTTCGGCTTCGCCGTCAAACAGCCAGAACGGCACATAAATGCCGCGCAGCTCCTCGATATGGTTATTATCGCGGAACAGCTTGGGCAGCAGCAGCTTTCCCTTGTAATGCCGCTTGAGCGAGGAAACCGCATCCTCCTTGCTCAGCTTGAACGGCAGTATGTAGTCCGGCTTGAGAATGCCGCTGAACTGCTCGGGAATGACGGTCGGGTTGCCGCAGTACGGGCACGAGGTCGCCGCCGTGGTCTCCTCGCAGATCAGCTGCGCACCGCAGGACGGACAGCTGTATACGCGCATCTTGTCCGCATCCGTGCCCCAGTCCTCATCTGCGGAGGACTGCCATTCGCCGGTGTCGCTCCCCGTCTCCGGCTGAGAAGCGGCCTGCTGTTCCTTTTCGGCGTACAGCTTTTCGATCTCTGCCGGGTCAAATGACGAGCCGCAGTAGTCGCATTGCAGCCGTCCCGCGGCGCCGTCGTAGTGCAGCGGTCCCGTACAGGACGGGCATTGGTAGTTTGTTGCTTTGTCTGACATTTCTTCACCATCACTTTTTATTTTTGAAGTGAATCCGCAGGGCGGGTGCCCTTACCCCGCGATATACATTGAATCGTCTATCATTTTTACATATTCGGCTTCGCCTTACCGCACTCCGAGCAGAACTTTCCCTGATTGACCGCGCCGCACGAGCACGTCCAGGTCGTATTCTCCGGTCGGGGGGTTCCGCACTCGGAGCAGAATTTGCCGGTATTGACCGTACCGCAAACGCATTTCCAGCTGTTCTGCTCGGGCTTGGGCCTGCCGCAGCCCATGCAGAATTTTCCGGTGTTGCCGGTCTGTCCGCACGAGCACGTCCACTCGCCTGCCGCCTGCGCCTGCTGCTGACCCATTGCGTACAGATTCTGCACGCTGGCGCCGCCTGCCTGACCGGCCATATTCATGCCCATGAACGCCATCGCCGGACCGGCGTTCGCGTTCGCTGCCGCGGACTTCATCGCCTCGGCCTGTGCGTGCACGAGCGAGCCTGCCGCACGGGTCGGATCGCGGTAGGCAGCCTCGCGCTGCATTTCCTTGATGGTCTTTTCGTCCTCCTCGTCTGCCTTGACCGAGTTGACGCCGAACGACACGATCTCGATGCCGCGCAGCTCACGCCACTTGGACGAAAGCTGTTCGTTGAGCGCGTCCGCAATCTCCATCGTATGCGCGGGCAGCGCCGAGTAGCGCACACCGTTTGCACCAATGCGCGCAAAGGCGGGCTGCAGCGCGGTCAACAGCTCGCTTTTGAGCTGGCTGTCCAGATTTTCCCGGCGATATTCCTCTGCCATGTTGCCGCACACGTTGGTATAGAACAGCATGGGATTGACAATCCTGTAGCTGTACTCGCCGAAGCACCGCAGGCCAATGTCCATGTCGATGCCCGCCCGCTCATCGAGCACGCGGAACGGCACCGGAGACGCGGTTCCGTACTTGTTGCCGGTCAGCTCCTTGGTGTTGAAATAGTAGACGCGCTGCGTGCGCGGCGCTTCTCCGCCGAACGTGAAGCGCTTGGCCATATTGGCGAACATTTTACACACGCTGTCACCAAACGAACCGGCAAAAATAGTCGGCTCGGCAGACGAATCGTAGACGAACTCACCCGGCTCGAATGCGGCTTCCACGACCTTGCCCTGATCGACGATCATCATCGCCTGTCCGTCCGCCACCGCGATGACCGAGCCGCTCGTGATGATATCCTCGTCACCCTTGGTGTTGCTCGACCGCTTGGTGACCTTTTTGCGGCCCTTGACCGCGAGCACATCCGCGTCTATCGCATCACAGTAAAAATATTCCTTCCACTGATCAGCCAGCACACCGCCGCCCGCGCCTGCTGCTGCTTTGATAAGTCCCATTTGACATTCTCCTTTTATCTGATAGAGTGCCGTTGTTTTACAATCTATATGGTGAATAATTAAGAAATCCTATTTCCAGTTTACGTTTTTTCAGCGAAAAGCGCAAGTCCATTCACACACATTTCACATTTTTGTCAAGATACGGTTGTGCCATGCTATTTCTTCCGCTTTTTTCGTAGACTTTCGACGTGCGGTATGATAGAATAAGATATCTGCATACCGCATATTTCGAAGGCGGTACTGTCTGGAGGAGTAAACAATGGAAGCGAACAAGGAAAATCAGCAGAGCATTGAACAGGCGTTCGAGCAGGCTCTGGACGCATATAAGGCAGGCAATTTTGCCGAAGCAGCCGGTCAGTGGCTGGCTCTCGCGGAGGACGGCTGCGCACCGGCACAGCGTGCGCTCGGCTCGCTGTATGAGCGCGGACAGGGCGTGGAAAAGAATGCTGCGAATGCCTTTGAATGGACAAAAAAGGCGGCTGAGCAAAACGATCCGGTTGCTATGTTCAATCTGGCGTGCTACCATGACAAGGGCTTTGGCGTGAAAAAGAATCAGCAGACCGCGCTCACCTGGTACCGCAAGGCCGCTGAATACGGTCATCCGGAGGCTGCGGCACTGATCGCCAGCCTGATCGAGACGGGCGACCGCGGCTTGGAGAAGGACATGGACGAGGCTGTCCGCTGGTACCAGATTGCCGCAAACCGCGGCAACGTGCTGGCGATGGGCCGTCTGGCATGGCTGTACAGCACCGGTACCGGTGTTCCGCAGGATGCGGCCTTCGCCTTCCAGTATTTTCTCAAGGCCGCTCAGGGCGGCAACGCAGCGTGCATGATGAACACCGCCATCCTGTACGCACGCGGCGAAGGCACGCCGCATAACGCGCGCGAGGCGCTCTACTGGGCCGAGCAAGCCAAGAAGCACGGCGCTCCGCAGGCCGAACAGCTCATCAATGCCATCAAGAAGAACGGATAAGATCGAAAACCGGCGTTTTTACGTCGGTTTTTCTTTTTTGCAGGTCAGATCAAGCGGCACAGCTCATTTTCCTGTATAATGCAGGGACAAGGAGGGATTTTCATGCCAAACTGGCACGACAATGTTCTGCGGCTGATCGCTGAGATTGACCGCTGTATCCGTGCGCGCGAGGGCGAAACGCTGACACTCGCGCATTTAGCGAGGCTGCTTGACTGTTCGCAGTCGCAGGTTTCGCACCAATTCCACGCGCTGACGGGCACTTCCCTGCGGGATTTTGTGCAGGCACGCCGTCCGGCGCTCGCGCTGCCTGCGGTTCGGGACGGAGAACAGCGGCTGCTTGATATCGCGCTCGACTGCGGTTTTTCCTCGCAGGAGGCGTTCACGCGCGCGTTCCGTGCGGCTTACGGCATCACGCCCGGCGAATATCGGCGCTCTCCCCGCCCGCTGTCGCTGCGCACGGTGATTCGGCCGTTGGACTGTTATCTCGCAGAGCAGGCTCCCGCAGGCACGGAAGGAGATGTGCAGACGTATTTTATCACGCTTCCGTCGCACCAATTTGCACACATTCGCAACTATGAGAGCATCGGCTACTGGGATTTTATGCAAAAGCAGTCCCGCATTCCCGGAGCGGATTTGGAGACGGTCAGCGCACTTCTGCGGCAGCTTGCCCCCGAAGCCGAGCAGCGGATGGCGTTCGTGAATGAGCCGAGCGGCCGTATCTGCAGCTGGGGCATTCCTCTGGCGGAATGCTGGGGTGTGCGTCTGCCGCGCGATTGCACAGATGCGGTGCCCGCTCCGCTGCAGCTGATGGAGGTCCCCGAAGGGGATTATCTGGTTTTCGAGCACGGTCCGTTTGATCTGCAGACGGAAAACGGTCTTGTTGAGGCAAAAATCGAGCGTGCGATGCGTGATTTCGATTACGAGGCCGCCGGCTGCTGTCTGGATACCGCACCCGGTCGTGTGTTCTATTTTGTGCACGATTGTGTGCGTTTCTGGAAATATATCCGGCCTGTTGTTCGATTTTAGAAAAAACAGTTGAAATTCTTTCTCGATGGTGATACAGTTATATAGTTACTCATTTTCACCGATTGGAAAGGAATTTCATGACATTTTATCAGGAATTACAGGTCAATCAGGCAGGCTCAAAGAAAATCATCCGCGAGAGTGCGTCACAGCGTGAAAAACTGTACCATATTGCCGTATATTTGACCAAAATTGCGATAACCGTCGCATTCTGCTTCATTTTTGTTTCACTTTACAGTCTGGGCTTCGGCGCGGACAACAGCATTGTCGGCGTAGTCGTGCTGCTGTATCTGCTCGTATTTCGCAGCGCACATCTGTGCATTCGCACAGGGCAGTCCACGCTGCTGCTCGCCGGATTTTTCGGCATTATGGCCGTCGGACCGCATGCGGCTAATCTGGCCGGCCCGGTCGGCGGATTGTTCATCAATGCTGCTGCGATTGCACTGCTCATTCTGTTCGGCTGCCACGAGCCGAGAATGTTTAATCAGTCCACACTCGTGCTCGGCTATCTGCTGCTGTATGGTTACGATGTGAGCGGGCACGCCTATCAAATGCGCCTGTTTGGACTTGCTGTCGGTGCGCTTCTGGTCTGCGCGGTATTCTACGGCAACCATCGCGGCAATGCCTATGAGCTCTGTGCAGGAGACATCCTTCCTGCTTTCGATCTGCGCCATCCGCGCTCCAAATGGCAGCTTTGCCAGATCATCTGCGTTCCGCTCGTGCTTTTCCTTGCAGAGCTGAGCGGCATGCCGCGTGCGATGTGGGCGGGCATTGCCGCCATGAGCGCAATCCTTCCCGCGATGGACGATATGCGCTACCGCGTTCGCTGGCGTATCATCGGAAATATCGCAGGTGTTTGCTGCTTTTTAGCGCTGTATTTCCTGCTTCCGTCCTCGATTTACGCCTATATCGGCGTGATTGGCGGCATCGGTGTCGGTTTCTCTGCGAAATACGGCTGGCAGGCTGTGTTCAACACGTTCGGTGCGCTCGCTATTGCAACCAGCGCATACGGACTCAAAAGCGCGGTCGGTCTGCGTGTCGCGCAAAATGTGTTCGGCGTGGTCTTTGCGCTGCTGTTCTGCCTGATTCTCCACCGCATTTTGGCCCGCTGGGAGCGCTCTGCAAACTGAGCCAGCAGCTGTTCTGTGCAAATGCACGGAACAGCTGTTTCTTTTTTGCACATACCGTAAACCATTTTTATAAAATCAGTTGACATTGCAGTAAATCTGTGGTTTAATGCAATAAGCAAAACAACGAGGAGGAACTCCCAATGAGTGACATTTCCAGCAAAACTGCGCCGCGCAGCCGTTTTTCCGTGCGCGAGATCTGCTATTCCGGCCTGTTCGCAGCGGTCATCGCGATCATGGCGCAGATTTCCATTCCGATGCCCGGCGGCGTACCCATGACCATGCAGACGTTCGCAATCACACTGGCGGCTGTCGTACTCGGCGCCAAGCTGAGCACGGTTTCAAGCGTAATTTATCTGCTGCTCGGTGCCGTCGGCGTACCGGTGCTTGCGAACTTTTCCGGCGGTTTTGACAAGTTTATCGGTCCTACCGGCGGTTTTCTGATCTCCTTCCCGCTGATGGCGTTTATCATCGGCTGGGGCGCCGACCACCGTCATGCATTCCGCGGCGCGTATGTACTCGCACTGATCGTCGGCACGATTGCCAACTATGTTGTCGGCACGGCGATGTTCTGCGTACTCATGAACAGCTCGATCGCCGCAGGCGTGACCGCATGCGTGCTGCCGTTCATCCCGACCGCTATCATCAAGGCTGTTCTTGCAACCGTGATCGGCTTTCTCGTTCGCAAGCGCATCCCGGGGCTCAAGGCATGATCCGGCTGCGCCCGCATCATCTGCTTTGCACACAAGGCTACTCCGGCAAGGGCTATAGCACAGAATTTGTGCAAAATATGAGTGCAATTGTGCATTCTCTACGAAATGTACCGGGAACCCGAATCCGGCTTGTCTTTGGTTCGGATTCTCTGTGCGCGCACTGCCCGCACCACACCGCTGACGACCTGTGCGAATCACAGGAAAAGGTCTCTCGTTTTGACCGAAAGACGGTCGAATACTTTGATTTGCACGAGGGCGAGTACGTTTATCAGGACCTGATCCGTGCTATCGACACACAAATGACTCCGGCCATGCTGGAGGATATTTGTCGCGGATGTGCATGGTACCCCGTCAGCGCCTGCAAAAAGAATATCTGCGGAAAATGAAATGAGGCACACCGAAAGGTGTGCCTCAGCTTGTCAAAAAAGTCAGATTTCTATTTTGTGCTTCGTGCGACAGCACGTATAAAATAGAATTTGCGCAGCAAATTCATAAAAACCGGGGGCGTGTACCTCGGTTTTTATACAAGGGAAGAAAAAATGTGTCCGGAGGACGCGGTTTTTCTTCAGCATTCGATCGAAAGCGTGGTTTCGATCGAGAGGCTGCCCGAAAAACGATAGTTTTTCGACAGCCTCAGGCACACCGAAAGGTGTGCCTCTCCCCCTATCACCAGAAAATATGTTGTCACTTCTCACAATTTATCATATCTTGGTTTAGATATTCCTACAAATTTCCATCAAGATATTGACAACCACCTTAAAGGTGGTTATTCTTATCTTATGATAAACACCTTTAAGGTGATTATCAAAACGGAGGCGAAGCCAATGAAACGCTTCAAGCTGTCCAACTCCGAGGAAATTCTGATGGACACCTTATGGCGGGAAAACCGTCCGCTCACAACGCTGCAGCTTGCCGAAAAAGTTACGGAAGCCCGCTGGAACACCAATTATATCGACAAACTGCTCGGTCAGCTTGTCAAAAAAGGCATGGTGCAGGTCAGCGGTCTGCTGCAGAACGGACGCTATCAGTCGCGGCAGTTCGTCCCCTGCTACACCAAGGACGAATTTCTGGCGAACATGCTCGAGGAGCAAGGCGTGAACCAGGCACTGTTTGCCCGAATCGCCGTGGCGCTGTTCAAAAAACCTGCCAAATCAAACGAATCCGAGCAGGAAGAAAAGCTGATTGCCGAGCTGGAAAAAATGGTTGATCAGTACGAAGCTGCGCTGCAGAACAAAGAAGAGAAATAATATGCAAATAACCCTGTTTTCCTTTATATCTGCACTTTTGTGGAGCAGTTTGTTGATTATTGTAATCTATCTTGTGCGGCGCACACGCTTCCGGCCGCATTTCGGCGTGCTGACCATGGTGCTGCTGTACCTGTTCTGCGCCGCGCGCCTGCTGCTGCCGCTCGAGTTTCCGCACACAGTGATTGTGAGCGACAACGTCGTGTATCCGCGCATCTACAGCTTTCTGACGCGCAAGCCCGAGCCGGTCACGCACCTGCCGGTCGGACTGCTTTTGTGTGCAATCTGGCTGTTCGGCACAGTTTTTCTGCTGATTCGTTACGCGCTGCAGTATCGCAAAGCCATCCGCGCTGCGCGGCAAGCCAGGCCATGGGACAGCCGCACGGCTTCCCTGCTGAGCGAGATCCGGCGGCAGATCGGCCGCACCATCAAAGTTCGCGGACGTACAGCCGCGAATATCGAATCCGCCTTTGGCGTAGGTGTGCTGCGCCGATATATCATTCTGCCGGACAAGACGTACACAGATGCCGAGCTGCATTACATTCTGCTGCACGAGTACACGCATTTTCTCAACCATGATACGGCTGTCAAGCTGCTCGTAACGCTGTACTGCATCATTTTCTGGTGGAATCCGGTCGTATACCTGCTGCAGAAGGATTTGGAACAGACGCTCGAGCTTAAGTGCGACCGTGCGATTGCACAGACGCTGAATGCGCAGGAACGCACAGCCTATCTGCGCGCCATCCTCTCCGCGATGAAGCAAGGCTGCACACAGCAGCCGGTGCCGCAGCCGTCCACGGCCCTGTTTCGCGCCGAGGCGGACAAGGCCATGCGGGAGCGATTCACCGCCGTGCTCGCCTGCGCAGAGCAGCCGAACGACCGAACCGCAAGCGCCGTACTCATCGGCAGCTTTGCCGTCCTGCTGGTACTGTCGTATGCGGTGCTGCCGCAGCCGGCATTCGAGCCGCCGGCCGAGCCTGACAGCAGCTCGACCGTCTATTTTAACGACGAGAATGCCTATCTCAAGCAAAGTGCGGACGGACGATACTGGCTGTGCATTGACGGCCACAAGCCGTATGAGCTGACAGAAGGTGACGTGCAATTTTATCTGGAGCACTCGGTTTTCAAATATATCCGCGAGACCGAGCAATAAAAGGCAGCTGCCGAAGGATAGCGGCAGCACAGAGAGTAAAAGCAAAATGTGGGACGAAAATAGAAGCAGCTGAGATGTGGGGTCTCAGCTGCTTTTGTGCAGACAAAAGAAAAAGCCACTCAAAATGAGTGGCTTGATGGTGGACATTAACGGGTTCGAACCGCTGACCTTCCGCACGTCAAGCGGTTATAGAAAATGCCGATTTTGTTAGATATATCGTCATTTTTCGAGGTTCGTCTTTCTCATTTTCCTACACGTTTCCTACATCCACTGAAATTTTGATTAATCGAATTCAACTTCTACAATACGCACCAAAAAATTTTCTATATGCAAATCAAAACTCCTCTCTTGATTTTTGGTGGCATATATGATACCATTATTTCATAATATGACCAAGGAGCGACTATTTTTGTCTAAAATACAAAAACTAATCGAAAAGTTTTATGAACGCCCTTTGAGAAATGATTTAACATTTAATGAAATCCAAAAAATCTCTGAGTATTATGGATGCAAAGTCATTTCTGGTGGGAATCATATGAAAGTTGCACATATTCCATCTGGCACTATTATACCTATCCCACGACATGGGAACTGTGTTAAAGAAGCTTACATCAAACAATTATGCGATTTGTTTGATTCAATAGAACCAAAGGAGGAATAATAATGCTTTATCCATATACCGTAAAGTATTATGAAGCCAATGAACACGGTTTCTGGATTGCCGAGAGTTTAACCTTAAAAGGTTGTGTCGGTCAAGGAGATACTGACTCGCAAGCCATTAAGGAACTAGAAACCAATGAGACTGAATGGTTACAGACCGCTCGCGAATTGGATATTCCAATTCCTGAGCGTGCTCCTACCGCACTGCCTAAATATAGTGGGAAATTTACTGTTCGCCTTTCTCCTGCTACGCATGCGGATGCAGTTGCGTTTGCCAAATCTCAAGGTATTAGTCTAACGCAGTATGTTAGTGATGCAATCGTTGCACAAAATGCCAAGCTATCCACCTTACAAACTACTGATAAATATATGGATAAATATATGGATGTATTTTCTACCAAGATACAAATATTAGCAAACGTCCTTTTTTCTCGCAGTTACAATCAATCTACTGCTTCTCCATATAAACGCGAACGAAATCCAACAATGAAGCAGGATTATATTTTTTCACATTAAATCGAGGTTACAATATGTTAAACTTAAACTTGGAAATGTACGAAACTACTGAATTTCAATTTAAGAATTCACTCGCGGTCGAGCAATCTGTAACTCTTAAAACAAGCTATGAATTAAATCTTTCTTATAACGAAGAACATACCAAGTGTATCGCACTATTTAACATTCAAGTTGGCGAAGAACCTCTCGAAACTTCCCATTTGTCAGTTCTATTAAAAATGAAAGGTTATTTTGCTTGCGATAAAATATCTCCAGCCGATGAGGCTGCGATTCATATCGAAGCATATAATCAGCTTTTTCCTTTTGCTCAGTCAATCATTGCTAACTTCATGACTAACGCAGGACTCCCCCCATTTCTTATCACAAAACAAAAAATTTGCCCTAAGGAAGTCATAATTGAATAACATCAAAGGCCCTCGGTGTCCAAATCGAACACCGAGGGCCTTGCTATTTACTTAACTGCTGCCGCCAGCTTCTTCACGAGGTCCTCACCCCACTGATAGCGTAGCAGGTACTCGATGGTCTTAGATTCCAGACCGGCAGATTCCTGCAAGGTATCAACAGCCTGCTGTACATCCTCATCGCCGTCCGGGACAAATGTGCGGCACTGCGGTGCGGTGATGCTCGGAACCTTGCGAACAGCGTCATACCCGATTGTAAAGCCTGCCTGCTGGAGCGATCTCATCTTGATATAGTTAGTGGCGTCCTTTGTAATGACGTCGCACTCGTAGGTCTTGCCGTTGAGCAGGACCTTTTTCTTTTCTACCACTTCGTCGTCCTCCTTCTTCGGTTCGGGTTCAACCGGCGCGGTCAGCCGCGCCTTAAACTTGCGCCACAGGCTTTCATCACGCACCCACGGTTCCGGACACGCCTTGCCGGTGACGTCATAATGCCGCACTACCCTGTCGATAGGAATGCGGTATTTTGCCATCAACTGACGGACCAACTGCACAGCAAGATCTACCGTCTGCGCGGTGATGACGTACTTGCCGCCGACGATGTCGCTGCACATCTCAACGCCCAGCGAATTACGGTTGGTGCAGATACCGCGCAGCGGATGATGATCACTCTCAATCGAGCCGCCGCAGTGCCATGCCGCGTCCGTGTCGCGGACCGACTGGACGACCTCGTTCTCGTCCACAAAATAGTGCGCACTCGCCCGCCGGTTCGCGCCCGCGAAATAGTCCGCGTTGTTCTGCGCGGTGTCGCCGTTGTTTGCGGTGTAGTGCAGGACGATATAGCGGATCGCGTTGCCATCGCGTCCAGCGTAGTGATTGGACGGGTCTGCCGCCTTAAACTTGATATCCATGCCGCACCTCACTTTTCCAGCGGCACGGTGTACGACTTAGCGCGATCCGAGTCGGTCAGGCCGCTGGTGGTCGGATCGTTCAGCGCCGACCACACGTTGCAGGCGATGAGAAACAGGCAGTACGGGTTCGCTGCCGTAGCCTTGATGATCTGCCACACGCCCGCCCAAGTGGTCATGTCCGCAGCGGTCAGACCGGCATAGGCCAGAGCCGTTGCAAACGCGCCAAGGGCAACCTGCACCCAGAATACCGGGTTCTTGATTCTGATTTTCCAGTTCATAAGTACCTCTCTTTCTCAGTTCAAACCAAGCTGCCGAGCGACATAGCCAACGAAAATGCCGACGAGTGCCGTCGCGCCGTAAGCCACAACCTTGCGCCACATCGCGCCGTCGCGGTCCTCGAGCGTCTCCAGCCGCCTCCCCTGCTTCTCCTGCTCTTTCACCATGCTCTCGATGCTGGAAGCCAGCTTGCCTACCGAGGCGGTCAGCTGGTTGAGCTCGCGCATATTATCCTCCAGCAGCTCAATGCGCTTATCCTGCCGACGATTTTCTTCCTCGAGCCGCCGGCGAAACTCTTCGTGCTCGGCACGAGTGATCGGATTATCCATAAAACCTCTTTTCCCTCGAGGCGCAAAAACGCCCCGGTCTGTCGTTCTTGACAAAGCCGGAGCGTGTGCTATAATATACTTAAAGAGGACGCTGTTACAGCAGTCAGACCCTCATGCAGTCGATCTATTTAAGATGACCGTTTCGGTGCCAGCCGAGCGGTCATCGCGCTTTTATACAGAAAATGTACAGTACAATGACCGCACACATAAAAAGCTGAAATGCTTTCTTCTGCATTCGCGCCACCTCCTTCCTGCCGCAGACTGCGGGAAAGGAAAAGAGGGTCTGACCGCTATATGTAACAGCGTCCGTTTGTATTATAGCATACGCTGACGAACCCTGTCAATGAACCGCCTTTTCAGGCGGTTTTTCTTGTTTTACAGCCCCAGCAGACGCTTTTCGTCTGCACTCAGCAGCTCCGGCACACCGGTCTGGATGGAGCGCCAGTGCTTGTACTGTGCGCGTGCCAGCGCGTTGTGCTTGAGATGGTGCGCGTTGTCGAACTTGTCGAGCTGCACGCCAATATCTCCGGCGTACTTCTTGATGGTTGCATAGTTCTTGATGTAGATGTTAGATTCGTACATGGTTTTGTCCTTTCCGGGCTTCTGCCCTATCATAAATATAAAATTTCCGGTGATTCTTACTTGTTGTATTCCTCGCCGGTGATTTCCTTGTACTGCTCGGCGGTGATTTTCTTCTTCACCACCGCATTGCCGACCATTTTCTCGGTCCACAGACCGGCGTCGTAATACTTCTTAATGCGGTCAAACCAGTTCGTCATATTACTCGCCCTCCATATCGGTATCGGTCATCATGCTGATGTAGTCCACCTGAGCCGCCAGTGCGGTGTTGCTGGTTTCCAGCTCCTCCACCTTTGCCACCAGCTGCGAGATCGCCTGCGCGGTCGCATCGTCGGCGGCCGTGGTACAAACGACAGTGTAAGTCTGCTTGTCCTTGTCGTAGGTGATGGCACGCAGCGCATAGCCGCCGTGCGCCTCAACCAGATCGCCGTCATCGGTGCGGACCTCGATGAGCGCGGTGTTCAGATTGGACACCGCATCAAACGTGGTTTCGGACAGCACCAACGTCAGGCTGTCGCCCTGGCACTGATAGTCCAGAGCCTTGATTCCGTTGATTTTCATTTGTGCTCCTTTCCGCGGTTAAACCGCTACATATTTGTTATACTGATGCCGGATTGTTTCATCCGACATTTCAGCGTAAATTTGTGTAGTTGCGATATTCTCATGGCCTAACAGCCGCTGAATGACCGCAATATCCATGCCTCCATTAAGAGCCAACGTCGCAAACGTATGACGCAGCAGGTGCGGGTGCACCCGCTTATCCAGACCGGCCCGCAGGCTGATTGCCCGTACCATGCGCTGGATCGCCCGAGGTTTCAGCGGCTCGTAGGGTGCCTTGCTGCTGACAAACAAGCCGGTGCCGCCCTTGCGGGATACCATATACTCCTCAATCATCAGGCGTGCACGGATGCTGAAAAAGACAACACGATCCTTGTCACCCTTGCCGGTGACCTGCACCGACCGGCTCATCAAATCGAGATCAGAAGCCGACAGCTGAGCAACCTCGCTCAGACGGCAGCCGGAGGAAACCAGAAACTCGATGAGTGCCTTCTCTCGATAGGTTACGCAGGCGTCACGCAGGCGTTCCAGTTCTTCAACGGTCAGCGCCTGACGTGCTCCTACCTTGTCGATCTTGATGGACTTGATCTTGCTCATCGGGTTCTTCTTGATCTTCTCTTCCATCGTGAGCCAGCCGAAGAACGCCCGCAGGCTGTTGATATGCGTCTGCAGTGACGTTTCCTTGAGATTTCGCGTCTCGTCCAAAAAAGCAATGTAACCTCGGATGTCGTCGGTGGTGATTTTGGCCGTGCTCTTGGTCACTTTAGATGCAAATAATTCAAGGTGGCTGCGGTAGTTCGCCAGCGTTCTGGCGGATAGACCGTCAATCTTCTTTGCGCCCAGATAGTGCTTGATCCGCCGCTTCAAGTCACTGCGCTGCTCATCATTTTCCTTAAAAATAATGTAGCCTTTTAAGATAGCGTCGAGTTCTTCCGCGGTCGGCGTTCCCGCCGCAAAAGTTGCGAGAAGCTGCCTTGTCAGCTCTGTTTTGGCCGTCATATTGTGATTCCCCTTTCGGATTTTGGTATATTTATTATACATACCAAAACGCCAAATGAGGAGTGTTTGCGTCGCATTAGGTTGCTATGGCGGCTATTGTTAAATCGCCGGTAGCAATGGCTGCTATGTGGCGCAGCGACACCGCAATCAAAGCACTGCAGGCCAACGCGACCGCGTGGAAGACGTTTACCGGAGCCACCAGTGCGGTCATGGGTAAGACCGTTGCAATCCTCGCTAATCTGGATCCGTCGGGCTATGCTGACATGACTGCGATTGCAGCCTCTCAGGTTGCTATGACGGCCGTGGCGGCCTCCAACACCGCTACAAAGGCCATCGCCGCATCTCAGACCGCGTTGAACGCGATTGCGGGCAGTACAACGGCGTTGGATTCACTTTATGCCAAGAAAAGCCGCCTGACTGGGGCCAGCGCATCTAAATCCGGCAAATTTATTATTCTGCAAATTAGCAATGATAGTGCATTTGATACATCGAGGTATGGCTATGCTACTCTGTCTGATGGCAGTCAGCCTAATTGGCAGGATTATAAGAGTAAGTACGCCTACTTTAAGCAGTTTAAGAAGATCGCCACATACATCAAAAACGATACCGAAGGTGATGACTGGATCGACTATTTTCCGTGCGGTTGATGGCCTGAAACAGCCTGTTCTTTGCTACGCATTATCTTCCTAATGCGTAGCAATCGCTTGAATATGGCCTGATTTATCCGCTGATTTGGTGAAACTTCGCATCTTTGCACCGCATTTCCTCAGATACACCGCAAAAAACAGTGTATCTGAGGCATGTAGTACGTCTTAGGAAGATAATGCGCATCAGTGTCAAGCTATTTTTCTCGTTACGGCAACGGGAAATATGCGATGCTGATTGCAGGCCAATCGCTCTGCGAGTTATACGTTTCGAGCTTCGAGCAGAATACAAATTCCTTATAATAAGTGCCGTTTTTCTCAGCATGATCATTATAAGTATTCGATCCCATCGAACTGTTATAACGCTGAGTTCCGGTATACTGTCGGCTGGCTGTGCCATCTAAGCAGGTCCGAATACCAGAGGTGCCACTGTTGTAGGAATAGCACCATTTGAGCACAATACACGGCTTTGCATAGCGTGTAGACCAGCCGGAACGAGTGTACTGACCGGAAATTGTGTCGAAAGTTGCCTTGCTGAGCAGATAGTTGTACGCAACATCGCTTGCGCATACCGCCGCGCGTGCCGTAGCAGAGGCTGCTACAGCCGCCATAGCAACCTGAGAAGCCACTACCGCATCAATATCCTTATACGCCGAGCAGGACAGGCCCGCCAGCGTAGCAACCGACTTACCAACGGCCAGCTTGCTGCCGCCAGCCGCGCGCCAGATCAGCTGGTTATTTGCCAGCTCCTTGCAGCGAGCCGAATCGCTGAGCAGATCGTCCCAACCGGTAAACTCGTAAAACTGGTGCAGCCACGTTTCTACCGCATCGTCTGCCACATCACTGCCGAGCAGCAGCTCAAGCAGCTTGTCGCTGTTGCGGTCCGGCAGATTCACCGGAACGCCCAGTACGACACTCACACCGCCGAGGTTGGCAGCAAACTCCGCCGCATGGGTCGGATTGGAGAGGATCGTCTCCAATCTATGGACGCCTTTGCGGTAATTCGACTTAAACGCGCCCGCATACGCCATAAAATCGCTCTGATTTGCTAACATTTATCGTTCTCCTCCATACTCTACTGCGATGTAGTTAATCTTGATACTGTCAGCCGTGGTCGTTGTGCCGCTGACCAGCGTGTTCGCGCTGTGCGACGGATTGGTGCCCGTAGAGCCGCCGGTGTAGTAGCTGCCGGTCTGGAGCTTCCGCAGACAATACAGGAACCCCTCGGCGGTGATGTCCTTGACCAGCACCACGCCGTCAAAGTTCTCGGCCTGACAGGTCACCTGCGGCACGCCCTCAAACGCCTCGCGGAACTTGAACGTATTCCAACCGGCTCCCGCGTTGGTAATCGTGCCGACCTCCATCTCGGTGTCCTGCAGTTCACCCACGCCGAAGTCGGTCTCGCCGCCTGCCGGTGCGTCCACCGCGCCGACCACGTTATCCGCCGTAAATCCTGCAAACTGCCCTTTCTTACCGGTCAGCTTGTCGAGCTTTTTGGCGAACAGCTCCTTGTGCGCGGTTGTACTCTTGTTATGCGTATCTACGGCGCCCTTGCCCTCGTAATTCATCGCGGGCAACTGGCTGCTCGGCACCTTGCCGTCATCGCCCAGACCTGCAATGCCGCCTGCCTGACCCTTATCCGCTGCCGATACCGCGCCCAGATCAGAGGCAGTCAGGCTGCCGCCTTTCACGGTCTTCTTGACCTCGGCGGCCAGTTCCGTGGTCTTTACACGCGCTGCAACTTCGTTGTCCAGCTTGTCCCAGTTGCCGTTCAGCGCCTGCTCGATGTTAAACGTGCTCGCGCCGTCCTTGTCCTTCTCATACTCAAACAGCCCGAGATTTTTTGTTGTTTTGCTCACTGTATCACTCCTCAAACGCAAAATCGCTGATGGGGTGCGACTGCAGCTCATCGACCGTCATAGCGGACACCTCGCGCACCAGCAGCCAGCGCCAGAGGAACTGCACCGCCAGATGGCACGGGATTGTGCGGTCTACCGCCTCCTGCAGCGCCGCAAGCTCAGCCGGCGCAGGAATGCCGTAAGCGCCGATGAACGTCAGCAGAATGACGCCCTTTGCAAAGCCGACGGAAATCTCGCCGTTTTTCCAGCTGTCGCACACGCGCTGAATCAGGTCAACGTCGCACTTGCCCGAGCCGCGCCACCGTGCAATCAGCGCCGTGCGGCGCTCCTCCAGCGTGCCGGTGGACGGCAATCCGGCGTCGCGCTCCTCAATGGCAAGCGCCCACGTCATGCTGTTCGGAAACAGCTGCTGCGTAATGTCGAGCATCTGCTCGCGCTGCGTGTCGTCGAGCGACTGGATTGCGGCAAACAGGTCACAAACCCACTTGTCCGTGCGGTACGCCACCGGCAGACTGCGCAGCATGTTGTCAAATTCAGCCATAGGTAATTGTCACCTCACCCAGTACCGGACACTCGCGCTCCGCGATGGCAATATTTACGATGCCGCCGGACACTTTCAGCCCGGCATAGTCAATTACGCCCGGCGTGTCCATGATGGCCGCACCGATCTGTGCATAGCTGACATAATCCTGTGTGAAGACCGTGCTCGCCAGATAGGCCGCAACGCTCTCCTTGATGCCGGATGTCAGGATGTCCTCGGTTACGGTGTCCGATTTGGACACCGTGCAGCTGACCGTGATGGCCTTGCCGGTCGCGGCAGTAACAAAGCACTGTGCGCCGATGGGCGCCTGTCCGCGGCCTGCGCCTTCGCTGTCCGGGTCAATGTAGTCCTGTACCGACTTCACGAGCGCAGGCGATGCAGGCTGACCGGCGTTGTCCGCGATCACCACATCCACCGTATTAACGCCCTGCACCCGCGGGAACACCTTGACATGACCGACACCGGCCACCTCAAGCGCCCACTGTGCGTAGTGGTAAATGTTGCCGCTCGTGGCAGGCGTGCGCAGTACGACCAGATAGCGTGCATAATACTCGCTGTCGGATTCCTCCGCGTAACCGCCGCCAATCGGTTCAGGGTTATCACACGAGGCAATGCCCTGCACTGCCACCGGCATCTGCGTCACGCTGTGCGCGGGCAGATTGCCTGCCGTACCGTCCACCGTGCAGGTGATCGGCACAGTGCCCTCGCCCTCAATGGCTACGGTCTCGGTTGCGTAATACTGAACACCGCCGCCGCTCTCAAACAGCGTGCCTTGCTCGACCGTGCCTGTGCCGGTGACGGTCAGGCTGCCGTGTGCAAAGGTCGCCGCCTTGCGCTCCAAGCCGGAGCGCGGATAGATGTAGCGGTCAAGAGCGCTGTCGTGCAGGTTTTCGGGGTCAAGCTGCTGTTTGGCCTCGTCGATAGCCTCGTCCGTGCCCTCCATCCGCAGGCTGACTGCGGCTAAAAGGTCGTAAGTCGGGAAACCGATGGTCTTTTGATAGCTTTCCGGCATATTGCCGAGCATCTCGTCTAAAATCTCACTCGCTGACATACGTCGTCACCTCCTCACTCTCTCCGGTGTGCAGCCGCACCGTGAAGCGGACCTCCACGCCGCGCCGCACGCGCGTAAACTTAAAACTGTCAAGCGACCGGATGGCCGGGCAGAACGCGGCGGTCTCCCGCACGTTGCGCTCAATCTCGGCAAAAATCCAGCCCTCCGGCACGCGCCGGTCAAGGCTGACCGCCTCCACGCCCGGCTGGGTCGTGCCGCTCGTCCGGTAGATCGGGATTGCACCCGGCTTTTGCCTGAGCATCAGCTCAAGCCACTGCTTGACCGCCTCCACGCCCTGCCGCTCGACCAGAGCGCCGTCGATCAGCGGAAAACTGCCCGAGCGTCCGTCCTCGTGGAACACAAACGCCGGAGAGCGCCCAATGCTCTCCGCAACCTGCGCGGGCAGCTCCTCCGGGATAACCGGAAACACATCGGCCATAGCCGACACCTCCTAAACTCACATATGCCAATCAGCAGCCGCCACGCTGTCCGCCAGCGTCGGTGCAGGCTGCAGCATCGCCGTCGCAAACGCGATGATCCACGCCACCGTGATATCAATGCGTCCGCGGCTCCGCTTTTTGGTTGGCTTAATATTTTCGTTATCGTCCGACACACACCGAAGATTAAGGAAACACTGCCGTGCTGCCGTGTTGTGCACATGCAGCATCTCATGCGCTCGGATGAGCCGCTCCAGCTCCTTCATCGGCGGGCTTATGCTGCGGATACCCTGCGGTATCTCGACAACCTCGGTCACCGTACCGGCAAGCCGCTCGCGGATGCTCTGCATCACGGTCGCGCCCAGATACGGGTCAAATCCGACCATGCGCAGGTCGTAATTCTGTGCGGCCTGCACTACAGCGTCAGCCACAGCCTCAAAGTCGATGATATCGCCCTCACAGCCGTGTAAGAATCCTGCGCGTATCCAGTCGCGGTACGGCACATGGTCCTCGCGCTCGCGTGCGTCAATGCCGTCAAGCGGCATCCACCCGGTAGGCAGAGCCACCCACCTTTCCAAACCCTCCTGCGGCGGAAACACCAGTACAAAGGCGGTAAGGTCGGTGCTCTTGGAGAGGTCAACGCCGCCGTAACAGGTCTTGCCGCGCAGCAGCTGCACGGCCTCGCGCCAGTCCTTGCAGCCAGGCGGATTCCACTGCGTTTTGTCATAGATGGTTATCGGTATCCACCCGACAGTCGCCGTGGCGATCCACTGGTTAAGCCGCAGCCACCGAAACAGCCGCTCAGCGGCCTCGCTCTTCTTGGCGTCCGCTGCCTGAGCGCGGATGGTGGCCATCTTGAGCGTCTTGCCGAGCGACGGATTGCACCGCCGCCACAGGTCCTCGTCGTAGATGTTGAGGTCTTTCAGTTCGTCCTCATCCTCGATTAGTCCGAGGCCGTAGATGATCGGCAGCCACCGAGGGTCATCGTAGGCTTTCTCATCCCTCGCGCCGCGCCGCCATCGGTAGATAGCGAGCGCCTTCTCGTGTACTTCCCAGCCGATGGATTTTCGGTCGGGGTCATCTCCGGCGGTCGTCAGCACGATCCACACCGGCTGACGGCGAGCGTCACCGGAACCAAACGTCATAACATCCCACAGGTCGCGGCTCGGCTGGGCGTGCAGCTCGTCAAAGATAACGCAGCTCGGCTTGTAACCGTGCTTGCTGTACGCTTCGCTGGACAGTACCTTGAGCCTGCTGCCGCTCGTCTCGTCGTAGATGGTCTTTACGCTGTCCACGATGCGGCTGCGCTTTTTCAGCGCCGGACTCTGCTCGACCATGTACTTGGCTGCCGCAAAGACGATGCCCGCATTGTCGCGGTCAGCTGCTACGACATACACCTCGCCGTTGATCTCGCCGTCGGCAAACAGGTGATACACACCCAGACCGGCAGCGATTTCCGACTTGCCGTTCTTCTTGGCGATCTCCAGATAGAGATACTGGTATCGCCGCAGGTAGCTGCCTGCCGGGTCGTCCTCGTCCTCGATCAGCTGACCGTAAAACTCGGTTATCATGTTGCGCTGCCAGTCCATCAGGCGCAGCGGCACACCGCTGGAGCACGTCAGGCACTCCAAAAAATCGCAGACAAACTGCGCCTGCTCCTCGTCAAACATTCCGCTGCACCTCCTCCGTTACAGACTATCCAAAACCAGCAGCTGTGCCCCATGCAGCAGCGCCGCCGCCTGCATGCCGACTTTCCACGTTTTGCTTTTTGCCGTGGCGGTCATAATCAGGCCGGTGCTGCTGTCAAACTTAAATTCCTTGTCTGCAATCGCAAAGATCAGCTTGGGCGTTACCTGCACAACCTCGGCTCTGTACCACGGCTGCGGCTTGCGGTTTGCCTCGGCGCGGCTTGTGCCTTTGATGGCCTGTGCCAGTGCCGTATCCCATGCCATAGGCACGCACTCCTTTCCACATCTTCCACAGTGTTATCCACAAGTATACAATATCTTGTGTTATCCCCACGGCGTACAGAAACCGGAAATCTCCGCGTAACTGCGAGTAACACGCTTGACAGAGTTGCTGCAATTGCCCTCAACGGTTTCGCAGCTTGATGCTCCGGCAGATATTACAATGCCGATGTGACGGTCACCCTGTATCATCAGATCGCCAGCCTTGGGCTTGTAACTGCCTGCCGATTTGTACTTGCCGCGAGCCTTGAAATAGCTGCTCATATCGCCAACGTAGCCGTAGGTGGTCGGTATCGGCGCGCCGCTCTTGGCCGCGCACCAGCAAACAAAATAAACACACCAGGCAACACCGTTGTGACCGGCCCACTGGCCGTACTTGTTGATGTCCTTGCCGGACTCCTTGTACCCGACCTCGCCCAGTGCCGTGTTGATAAACGACACCGCGCTGCCAGAGCCGCCGCCCGAGCCGCCGATGATCGCAGAGCCGTTTTTACGTCCCCAGCGATTGCACTCGGCGTTGCTGCTCATCAGCAGGTCAAAGTGATACACACCATTCGAGATCTGGATCGCGCCGCCTCTGTCGTTGACCGTGTAGGTCGTGCCGTCGAGGCTTGTGCCGGTGTCGCGCACCGTAATCTTGGTGCCAAACGGCACAGACGGCGGTGCGGCGCAGGTGTGCTTGCTTGGGTCGAGCCTGTTGCCCTGTGCATCCAGATAACCGCCTTCAAGCGCATTGTTGGCGGGATAGTAGGCGGTAAACAATGCCTTGACGATCGTGCCGCCCGAGCCGCCGTCACTGCCGCCGGACAGGTCGGGCAGGCCGAACACCTGCACCTTGTCCGTGCTGGCGGCCTTGATGGCTGCCGCGTCGGTCTTGCCCTCGGCGGCGGCTCGCACCTGCTCGAGTGCCGTGATTTCGAGCGCCATCGTGTGCCCTGCACCGCCGTAGTGATGCTCCACGCGTGTAATGCGGAAGTTGCCCTTGATGCCAAACGCGGGCGAGTTAAATCTCAGTACCACGCCGCTTGTCACCTCATCGCAGCCCCAAATCTCGGAGATAGAGCGGGTCTGTCCTACCTTGTCAGCGTTTTTCAGCAGGTTTTTGACCATCTGGCCGAGCACAGCCGTGCCGGGGTTCTCGGTCACGGTCTCTATGTGCTGCATGAAACCGTAACGCTTGATGGATGCCGCGTTGCTGGCCTGAGCGCCGATGTACGCCTTGCCGTTGTCCTCGGCGGCAATGACAACAGCGTTGTAGGTGTCCTGGGTGCTGTCCTCGCCGGAGACCTGACCGAGCGCCCATGTGATGTCAAATGCGGCGATATTTTTCGCCGGCTTGTGGTACGCCTTGATGGGCGCTGTCGGCAGTGCCTCGACCTGCAGGCCGCTGTCGTCCACGCGGTGTCGGTACTGCTTGCCGGTCGCGGACGTGCAGGTGTCCAGCACATCGCTGATAATGTCGGACGGCGTGGAACCGGTCCACAGCTGCGTGATCTTGGTTGGCAGGCTGCACACCTTGCCGACCGTCACGCCCGCCTTGGCACATGCCTTGCGGATCACCTGATCGGCGGCAAGGTTGTTGACCTGCAGCACGATTTCACTCTTATTGAGGTACCACCCACGGTCGTAGGCCGTAACGCCGCCGTCCAGTGTCACCGTGATAATGATGCCCGAAAAGACCGTTTTGCCCTGATTTGTTACGCGCACCTTATCGCCCGGCGCGAGCGCCAGCTTTGGTGTGTACTTGTCCCACGGCGAGATAAACGTCTTAAACGTCAGCTCTGCCGCCAGCGTGTCGAGGTCGTCCGTCAGCGTCATGTCACTCGCAAATGCGGTGATATCGCGCGGCTGTGCGCCGTCGCGGTACAAAATCAGCTTGTGGTCATCGACATATCCTGCCGCCATCGGCGCACCTCCTCATTTGATAAATCTGTATTCTGTCACGGCGATGGAATACTCCAAATCGCCGTTTTTTCGCACGGTGACGTCAAAGCTGTCCACCGTCACCGGCATGTTAAGCCGTGCCGCGCCCTTGCTGTCGAGCACGATCAGCCGAAACGGCACCTTCTTGTCGCGCCACCGGCTCAGAAAATCGACATACGCCCAACCATCCGCAGACGCCTCAGACGGCATGAAGGAGTACCGGTGCACTGGAAGCAGCGCTGTCCACTCCATGTGCCGCAGACCAAGCGTGCCGATGCGGCGATAGTCTCGGCTCAGGCCCTCATAGGTCTCGTGGTGCTGCTCCGGCTGTGGAATCGGGAAATCCGGCGGACAGTGCGGCAGCGTCCAAACCTCTTCATTGTTGTTTACGCTGAAAATAATCTTGTACACTTACCGCACCTCCTTATGTGTTGCCGAGCGCCGCCAGCACCTTGCGGCCGACGTACTCACCGACCTGCTCGGTATACTCACGGTTGCCGATCACGTTGCCCTGGATGTTGACGTTGACCGTCACGCTCCGACCACCTGCCGCCTTGACAGACACATCATGCGGGATGATCTGCGTGCCGCTCGGCAGGTTCATAATTTCGCCGCCGCGCTCGTTTACGCGGGTGTAGCCGCCTCGCCAGTAGGGCGTACCCATGGCGTTGCCGTCCAGCCGATCGGCAATCCACGACACGGCATTCTTGCCGCCCTTGTAGATGGAGCCGAGGATCGGCACACTCTCGATCTTCTGGTTAAGCCACGAGAAGAAGCCCGCGACCTTTTCCTTAGCAGCCGAGAACGCATTTACAATACTGTCCCTGATGCCGCCGAACGCTGTTTTTATGCTGTTCCATACCTCTCCGGCCTTGGCCTTTACGGTATCCCAGTTCTTATACAGCGCCACACCTGCGGCCACAACAGCTGCCAGGCCGAGCACGATCCAGCCGATTGGCGTTGCTACAAAGGCAGCGTTCAAAGCCCACTGTGCGGCTGTCAGAGCGGCAGTGGCACCAGTAGCCACACCGGATGCGACTGCACTTGCCACCATGCCGACCTTGTTGGCAACCATCATGGCGGTATTATGGATCCACGCAGCGCTGGCAACGCCCAAAGTCGCCGCCTGCTGCACCAGCCAAACCACACCGCCGACAGCCTTGTGTGCTATCAGAGCGGCCTTATTGGCGATAATACACGCCGTGTTGACACTCCACTCGACTGCGTTGGTCATCAGCGTTGCGATACCATTCACAAGCCAGCGCATGCCGCCGACAACTGCGTGCGATGCCAAGGCAACCTTATTTGCAATAACACATGCTGTGTTGGCCGCCCATGCAGCTGTATCTTTACCTTTCAGCACGATCAATCGCTTGAGCGTCTTGATAAAGCCGCCGATTGTCTGCACCGTCTCGATTGCCCCGGCCGTGAATGCAAGCATTTTGCCGACACCCCACGCAACAGCCAGCTTTTTCAGCGTGCCGATCAGCGTATCCGAGTTGTCGCGCACCCACTGCAGTGCCTCTCCGGCCTTTTGCAGTGCCTGTGCGAACTGCTCATCGAACTGCTTCTGCAGCGAACTTAAATCAAGCCCTTCAATCCACTGTCCGAATGCTTCTGCCTTTCGCTGCACCCAATCCAGCATAGAGCCGGAGCGGATGGAACCGTCCTCGGCGGCACCGGCCAGCACCCACAGCTGATTTTTAACCTTGGCGCTGGTATCGCCAACCTTAGCGAGCATCTCGTCTAAGGTTGCGTGGTTGCGTCGTGCGTTAATAACCTGCTGATTATTTGCATAGTAGCTGTCGGCGGCCTTGTCATAGGTCTTGGAGAGCGTATCAACGATCAGTTTCTGACGGGCACTTTCGTCCGAGCAGTTCTTCAGCGCGAGGTTGAAAAAGTCCTCTGCGCTTGCGGCTGACTTAACAGCCTCATTCCATTCCTTGTTGGCTTCGGTGTCAGCCTTGAGCGCAACGCCAAACTTCTCGCCTTCCTTGGTGGCCCAGTTGATGGCATCCGCAAAAACGCCGGTGATCTGACCGGTACGCGCAGTCTCGTTGGCGGACTCTACCAGACCCTCAATCGGCAGCGAATCGCCAAATGTGCCGTGCACGCCTGCGGCAATACGCGTCCACTTGGTTACCTCTTCATCATTCTTCGCCATGTTTGCGAGCAGCTGAGAAGCCTCAGTCGCAGTGTCTGTATCGCCAAGAATGGCGTAGAAATTACGATAGCTCTTGCGAGCCGTGTCTGCGGAAAGACCTGCCGCCTGGAATCCGGCGTTTAACTTGCCCTGCGCAACGCGGTATTCTTCGGTCGCGCCGTCGAGTGCAATGAACGCAGCGGTCATGCCTGCAACAGCCGCACCGGCAGCCTTGACACCCTTCTTTGCAAAATCCCCCAACGCCGTGAGCGATTTGTTCTTGAATGCGACCACCTTGCGGGTGGCCTGCATCATGCTGTCATCAATATTCTTGCCGGATTTCTTAGCCGCCTTGGCTGCCGCTACCAGACCGCCCGACATCTCATCCTTTAGCGTCAGGACGGTATTGATTACTTTGTTTTTAGCCATTTCCGTCCTCCTCCTTTGGGTTGTACGCCAGTGCAATACCGGCTGCAATCAGCCACCGGCTATCCTCATACCAGCGCGCCCGGCCTTCCCGCAGCACTGCACGATCCGCAAGAGACATCTGCCGAATAGTTTCCGGCGTTATGCCTCTCGGTGCGTAAAATGCTGCAAGGTCGAGCACCGGGTCGCGCTCGATCAGTTTTTTACGGTGTCGGCCCTCGCAGTGTCCGGCGTGTTGTTATCGCGCGGACCGATCAGGCCGAGCCAGCGATACAGCTTGCCGCCCAGCTGGTCAACCTCGTACGGCTGCATCAGCGTCCAGACGGTGTCATACGGGTCGGTAACACCCAGAGCCTTGTGCAGCTCCGGGTCCTGCAGATCAGGACAGCAGTCATAAATCAGGCTTGCGCAGGCGCGTACCGTGTCTGCCGCACTCTCGGACAGCATGGCTTCGGCATAGCTCAGCTTGGCATCCACGCTCGGCTGTACAAAGGTCAGCATTTCGCCGGCTACTTCAAACTGTTTTGCGTTCTTGCGGTCCTTTGTGCGCTGCTCGGCTTTCGCCGCCAGCGCGTCCAGTAACTTTTTATCCATATACCATTTCCTCCATAAATTCGCCGGTCTCCTCGGCGGTCTCGATCCAGGTGAGCCGCAGCATAACTGTCAGCGTCTCGCCGTCTGCGTCGCAGGTGATGTCGTCCTCCGGGATGAGCACCACGTCCTGCACGGTCACGCCTTCCCGCAGCGCTGCGCGGATCGCGTCAGCGGCCGTGTTCAGCTCGTCCCGCGGGCGCGTGCCGTCGGCAGGATAAAAATATATCTCGATGTCGCAGCCGGTCTCGGCGTAGTCGTCCGTGCCCATGCCGTCGGTCTGACCAACGTCAATGCGGTAACTGCGCCGCACCAGAGGCGCCTTAACGTCCTTGCGCTCACGCACAGCAGGCAAGTCGACGGACTTAAGCGCCGCACTTACCACCGCACCGAGCGCATCGTCTATCTCTTTCCAACGGATCATAGCTTGTTAATCACCTCGTCCAGAGCATCCTCAGCGGCCTGCTGAAACTGCTCGTCAAAGCCTTTTGCGGCTTCCTCGAACACGTTCTTGCCGTCCTGCTTCTTACCGTGAGAGCCGTCACGCGCTTTGGGCGTCCAGCCCTTCTCGACCAGATGGCCGATTGGGTCATTGGAGTACACGCGGATACGCATTTGCCCCAGCTTGGTGTACACCCTGCCGCGTTTGATGCTCTTGTGATAATGCCCGGCTTCGCGCTCGTACTTTTCACGCTTTACTGCTGTGCGGTTGACCGTTGCACGCGCTTGCTGGGCTGTCTTGCGGCGCAGCTTGCTGCCCTGATCACGGAGCAGCTTTTTCTGTGCCTTCTCCAGCGCTTTCGGCTGCGCCAGCAGCTTTTCGGAAAAATCAAATAGCTCCGAGCAGTCAAAACCATCACGAACCATCGCGTGTCACCTCTCCCTGCCGCAGTGTGCAGTAAATCTCCACCCAACCGCGGCGGTTATAGATTGGCAGCCAGTACGACACATCGAGCCGCTGACCGCGGATAATAAAGTACATCTCGCGGCACAGCTCCGGCAGGCTGGCGCTCCGGCAGACCACGCGGTGCGTGATCTCGGCACGTTCAGCGTCACCGGTCAGCGTCTCCGTGCGCCCGCTTGTCGGATTTACCGCAGCCCAGATTGTCCGGGTCTTGGTGTAGCAGTAGTCGGTCTCGCCGTTTGGCTGCTCCACCGGTGCGGCAAGCCACACCTCGGCGCGGTCGCGCAGATCACGAACCTGTGTTGCCATCGTCCGCACCTCCAAATGCACAGACCAACTTGAGCTGTGTCAGCATGTGACGCACAAGCGGCGCTGTTGCAGCGTGCTCGGTATCGCTGTCGCGGCCATCGTACTGCCGCAGCGTCATGTCCTGTGCAATCAGATCGTAGAGGTTCTCGTGATTTTCGCGGGTGCAGCCTGCATTTTGCAAATACGCATCCACTGTGCCCAGGATAGCCTCAAGCAGACTGTCGTCCTCGTCGTAGTCGATGCGGCAATACGCCTTGAGCGCTGCCAGCCGTCCTGCGTCGATCATACGACCACCGCCCGGAGTTCTGCCTCAGCGATAGCGATGGCCCGCTTGCGGGCGGTGTTCAAATTGGACACCGGCGGCTGCGGCTCTGGCTCTTGGCTCTGGCTCTGTGCAGCGATGTACGCCGCACGCAGTTTGTCCATATCGGGGACAGCTCCGCAAGCGTTGTAAATGTTGTTGAGGTTAATCGGCTCGCCCGGCTGCTCCTCGCCGATGATCTCGTCAATCAGACCGGCGTCAAGCGCCGCACGGGCGCTGAGAAAGGTCTCGCGGTCCATCATGCGGCGCAGTGCGTCATGACTGGTCTTTCCGCCGACCTTGCTCTCGTACGCCGCGATGATGCTCTCGGTGATGCTCTCGAGCATCTGCACGCTCTCACGGTGCACGCCCTGATTGCCCTCAGTGACCGTGCTCGGCAGGTGGATCATCACCTGACCGACCGGCGAGCAGGCCGCCGTGTCCGCACCTGCCATCACGACAGACGCGGCAGAACCGGCAAGGCTCTGCACCTCGGCGCGGGTATGTACACCCTGACGGGATGCATTGCGCAGCAGGCTGTACATCTCAAAACCCGCAAAGACCGAGCCGCCGCCGGAGTTAATCTCCAGCACAAATTCCTCGTCTGCGGGATTTTCAGCAAGCGCCGACCGGATATCCGCCGGACAGGCCGCCGGGATACCCCACCAGCGCAGGATAGGCGCGTCACTGTCGGCCACAATGTGACCGTTTAAGCTGTATCTCATGCCGTGCCTCCTTACAGGGTCTCCAAAACCTCAAAGTTGCCGAACTTGAACGGGATTTCCTCCTCGGTCTTGGACTTCTTCTCGAACTTTGCAAGCGTGAACTCGTCAATCGTGATGTCGCTGTACGCAACACGCTCGGCCTTGCTCGTGCCCGGCATGGTCTGGCTGGTGATGATGGTGATGGTCGGCATCTCGCCGGACTTGTATGCCTCAGCCATCAAAGACAGGACGTCACTGTCAATCTTGAGCGTAGTTAGCGTGCCCTCGCCCGAGTAGCCGTTAAAAACGCGATAGGTAGCCGGATCGCCACAGACATTGATTTCCTCAAAATCACCGGCGACCTTGGCCTCAACCGACTGCAGCGTAGTCAGCTTTTTGCCGTTAAACCACGCATGACCGCCGTTGCCGTGCATAATGCGATTGGGGTTAAATTCAGGCATTCTGTGCCCTCCTCTCTATAAATAGGAAGGGCGGCAGCAGCGCCGCCCTTGGGTCAGTCCTTACGCAATGGTCAGAGATACCGCAGCAGCGGCCTCGGAGTCGAACACCTGTGCGTCCAGACGGGTAATCGCGCGGACCTCGGTGCTGTTGGTCTTCCACGCGTTGCCGCCGATGTCGGTCGATGCAATCTCGAGCGGCTGACGGCGGAACAGGGTTGCGTACTGGGTGAAATCACCGCAGTAGATCGGCGCCTTGCTGGTCGCGGTCTTCAGGATGCCGTTAGACACAACGGTAATGCCGCGGCCAAACAGCAGCTTGCCGGTCGAGCCGGTCGGATCAGGCTGCAGCAGCGGGCGATTATTGCCGTCCACCAGCTGGTCGAGGGCGTTAAAGCCGTCCTGATTGGTCACAAAGTGTGCCGTCGCGGAGATTGCCGGATCGAGGGTGACGTTGAGCGCCTTCTTGAGCGTCTCCACCACATTGGCAGTGGTTGCCGCAGTTGCAGATTCATCCAGAGCCGCCAGCTTGGTGACAAGCAGGTTGTTCTCAGTGATAATCTGCTTCTTGGCGAGCCAACGGCTGATGTACGCCAGCAGCGCCTCGTCGGTGTCGCGCAGCAGGTCGTTGGAGACCGGCAGGATCAGCGCATAGTCCTCGACCTTGTAGGCAATCTTGCGGAATGCCGGCTTGTCATCCTGCGGAATCTCAGCCATCTCGTCAATCTTGGTAAAGCCCTTGTTCGGCGCGGTATCGACCACGCGCGAGCCGGACAGGAACGATACATTCTCGACCGCAAACAGGTCGGACAGCGGCACCAGAGAGCGGCGCAGCTCGTTAATACGGGTCTGGATGTCCTGCGGTACCAGCAGGCCGCCGTCTGCCTCGACACCCTCGGTCATGGCACCGGCGTTTTCGGCTGCCATGGCACGACGCAGAACGTCTGCGTTGGTCTCAAAGGCTGCACGCTGGCCGCGTGCCTGGGCGCGGATGCACTCCGCAAAGGCATGCACGCACTCGCGGCTGTTGACCGGCTCTGCCGCCGGAGGATCGGTGCCGCTGGTCGGTACGCCTTCCGGCTCTGCCGGTACATTCTCCTCGGCTTCCATGATTGCCTTTACGCGGGCAATCTCCGCATCTACGGCGGTGTTCTCCGCCAGAATCGACTCAAATACGGTCTGGTTGTTTGCCGCGTCCGCCTGCTTCATGCGGTCTACAATGCCGCGCTTCTTAGCGAGCAGGTCAAGCAGTTTCTTCTTCATAGGTCTTGCCTCCTTAATTGTTGTTGTAGGTTATCCGGTCACGCCATGGTGACCGGGAAAATGAGATCGGTCATCGAGCCGAGAATCTTGACATTCGCGGTCAGGTAAACCGTCCGCTTGAACGGGTTGGCCTTAACGGTGTCATCGTCCCAGTCGGCAGCCGCGCTCTTGCCGGATGCCACCCACGCGGCACGCTGCGCGTCCACGTCAATGCTTGCCGCATTGGCGTAGTCCGGGTCCAGGATGCTCTGCTGCATCAGCTGACGGAAATAGCTGCTGTTGAGCGAGGCCACCAGCATCATCTGGTTGTCACGCGAGTTTCTGTAATTACCGAGGTAGGTTTCGCGGAATACGGACGTAATGTCGTCGCGCATCATGTCCATCGCCTCGACCGTCTCGATAAACTGCATGTCCTCGGTCTGGGTCTGGCCGTTGGTCGTGGTCATCGAGTTAATACCCTGTGCCACGCGCACATTGCCGTCCTCATCATTGACAAGGATAAACTTGCCGCTGCCGAGTGCCGCGTCGTTGTCCTCGACCTCCTGCACCTCGCTGAGATTGCTGCACAGGTAGTTGGTGCAGCCGCGGGTGACATTGCACACCGCAAAGATACCGAGCAGGCTCGGCAGATAGGTCACGCCGTCTTTCTTGCCGCGGTCATCCGTGTAGGTAACCGACTCGTTGACAAAATTGACAACGTGCATATCATCCGGTGCGGTGGTCAGGTTGTAGCAGACCGCCTTATAGGTCTTGTGCTTGGTGTTGTCCTGCGTCTTGACCCACGCAGACAGCGCCAGGCCGTCAGCTGCATTCTGACCGGCAATGGTCAGCCAGCCGGTCTTGACGCGCTTGCCGATCTCGGCGAGCGTATCCGCCAGAGCGCCGTCCGCGTCACAGCGGAACACATGCGCCTGATACGGTGCAAAGCCCAGCATGTCGCAGATGGCAGCATAGTTGTCTGCGGTGTACAGGCTCTCGTCCGCCTGCGCGGCGCTGAGGTCGCTGTACTGCTTGTGCGTAAATGTCTTGTCGGTGTCGTCTCTCACGATCAGGATTGCGACACCGCGCTCGCTGCGGCCGATCAGGCTCACAGCACGCTGCTCAAACGTAATGTCGATTTTAGGCATTGTGATTGCCATTATGGGGTCACTCCTTTCTGTTCCTCGCCGTCCGCTCCGTTGCGGCGGCGGCTCAGGTCCCGCCAGTTCTCCAGCGGGACGTAGTTAAGGCTTGCCAGACGGTCATCGCCGCCGGGCACGTCCGGCAGGTCCTCGAGTGCGCGGATATCATCCACGCTGTACGCGCCGATCTCGCGCATGGACTTGTACCATGCCGCACGAGCCGTCCAGTCTCCGCGCAGCTCGCCCATCATGTTGCGGCGCAGCTGCAGGCCGCGGCTGCACTCGCTCTCAAGCAGCAGCTTGTGCGTGTCCTCCTGCTCATGCTCGCTGACGATTGGGCTGAGCGTGCGCTGGATATACTCAATGGCCGCCTGCGTGTTGGCGGCATAGCTCTCCTTGCCCGCGCCGAGCTTGTAAAACGGGATATTAAACAGCCGAGCAATGTCCTCGACGCTGGCAGCCTTGCTCTCAATAAACTGCGCGTCACGGTTGGTTGCGGTGAGCGGCGTGTACTTGAGGCCGTTATCCAGCACCGCAATGCGGTAAGCGTTGTCCGCTCCGGAGTGGATGCTTTCCCACTCGGCACGGATTTTGCTCTTGATGTCCACCTTCTCGCCGCCGATGGTGGTCGACCTTGGCGAGAGGTCGGTGTCGGTGGTCAGAATGCCGCTCACCTGACCGCCGTTGCGGTAGTAATTGCTCTCATACCGCTGCGCCTGCAAGGCCGCCTCAATGGTCTCGGCGCCACGGCGCAGATAGCTGATGCCCTCAAGGCCGTCTGTGCTGAATGCCTTGTAATGCAGCACATCGGTCGGCCAGAACTTGCGGTACTCGTTCGTTTTGGGATTGATTCCGACATACCACAGCTTTGCGTTGGTGTCGAGGATCGGCAGCATGTAGCCCGGCGCGATCGGCAGCAGCTCCACCGGCTGTCCCCACTTGTCGCGCAGGATGAGCGCGTAAGCGTTGCCGTACGCAATGCGGCGGCTCTCCATCAGCTTGTGATAGTCAAACGCGGTCAGGGCCTCGGTCGGTCTGCCGGTCAGCAGCCGCACCGCCGGATGGTCGGGCACCCGCTCGCGGGTCTCGCCGTCCATCAGGTAGATCGGCATTTTCGCCACACTGTCCGAGATGATCTCGATGCAGGCATTGACGGCAGGCAGTTTCATGGCCTGCATTTCTTTGCCGCCGAACAGGGTGCTGCCGCCCGTGCTCCATCCGGTCGGGTCGTCCAGCGTCAGCGTGGTCTGACCACGGATGCGGTGTAAAATCTTATCTACGATCATGCCGTCACCGCCTTAAAACGACAGGATCAGCGCCAGCAGCACGGCGAGCGCACCGCACGCGAGGTACGCCAGCGGCGGCCACATCTCATGCAGCGCCACCACGATGGTTACCGCTCCGGCCAGCAGCAGCGCATCCGGCAGCAGGATTTTTATAATCTTCTTCATTCTGCGGTTTCCTCCTCGCCTTCCGGTGCGTCATCCTCCGGCGCGTCAACCAGATTATCCAGCAGTGCACACTCGCCTGCCGTTGCAATGCCGAGGTACGCCATCAGCGCCGCACGGCCGTAATCGTCGGTGCCGTTGTCGCGCTCCCAATACTCGGTTGCCTCGCGCCAGGTCATGGTGCGGTGCTCCGCGTTTGCACCGCTTGCAATCAGCCGGATATCCTCCACCTTGCTGATGTAGTCGATGCGTTTTTCTTTCTTTGCCATCTCTCTCACCCCTTTCCGAGCAAAAAATAAGAGCCGACGAGACAAATTGCTCGTTGGCTCTGGCTCTCAGGCTCTGGCTCTCTACCGCTTTCCCGCGTCGGCTCTATTAAATTGATTTCCGGTGCTCTGACGGACGCGGCGGCGTTCCGTTACCGCCGTGCCCTGCGCAAAATTATTTTGGAGGTTGTTTCTCGGGCAACTGCTGCCGCCCGTCACAGCACCGGAGTGCTGTTGTCACTTTTCCGCCTGTTTCTGCTGTGCGGCTGTGCGCTTGCTGCTGCACAGCGCACAGGTCCGGCGGTTGTCTCTCGGCGGTCGCTTGCCACAGATAACGCACAGACCGGCAGCGTAGCGAGCGTCACGCCGCTCACGCTGTTTCTCGGTGGCTCGCTGAGAGTATTCCTTGCGCTTCTCGGCGGTCAGCTCGTTAAAATACCGCAAGGTGCGCTTGGTGTTTTGAGCCGCACACGCGGCGCAGGTCGTGCGGCCGCTGCGTGCCTTGGCCTTGCGGCAGCGCACGCAGATGCCGTGCGTCTTATACCACTCATACTCCTCGCGGTCATACATCGGCGCACTCTCCGCCGCAGGCCGCATAGCCTGCAAGGTCGATAAAGCTGTCTCGCGTGCCAGCACCGCCGGCAATACGCGCGATCTTGAGCAGTGCCATCATCATGGCAACGTCGGTCGCGTCGATATACACACAGCCTTCCTCATCCACGCACGCGCGATTGAGATATGTAATCCAAAACTCCGCGATTGTCTCAAAATTGTCCTCCGGCGTGCCGTAGTCCTGCTCACGCTGGCCGCAGACACACTGCTCGGCACGGTGCAGCACCTCGGCGCGGGTCAGACGCGGCATCTCACCGCCACCATAGGTGCAGTCGTCCTCGGTCTCCATCTGCTCCGATTCCACGAGAATACCCTCACGCGGCTCCGGTTCGAGATATTCGGAGAGTGTGGTTTGCAGCTTGCGCAGAAGTTCCTGCAAGTCAGGACTTTTCGGCGTCTGCACCGTCATTGCGGCGGCAGCATCGCGAATTGCGTTGAATACATCCACAAACCGAGTTGCTCTGTTGATTGTCATTGTCAAAACCTCCATAATTTGCACCATCCGGTGCTCTGACGGACGGGCGAGGTACAAGAGGACAAACCCTCGCCGCCGCCCAAAGAAATAGGTAAGGTGTTTCGGGTGGGGCGCCCGTCACAGCACCGGATTTTACTTTTTGTCTGCGGTGTTCAAACTGGACACCGCCTTGCGCATTTTCTTATGCGGGCACTCCCGCACCTGGCCTGCCCGTCTCCATGCGCTCTCGCAAAAGCCCTGGACGTTGAGCATCGGGCACATAGCCGGACAAATTGTTCGATCTTGCATTGTTTTCTCCTCCTGCGCTCCGGCGGACGCACCCACTCGTCTGCATTCCGGGTGCACCCGCTTGTATCCTTGCCACTTTGACGTGGGGGACGGCGTAATGGCTGACCACCGTCCGCCGCAGCGCAGGAAGCTGTCCGAGGCTCTGACGGACAGGCGAGGAAATATCACAAAACTCACCTGCCGCCAAAGGTCGAAGCTCGAGCAGGCATTGCACTGCCCGTCACAGCCCCGGACAAACCTCACGCCTTCCGGCGCTCCGCCCGCTCGCGCAGCATTTTGCTGAGCGGGTCCTCGTCGGCCTCGTCCTTGGGCGGCTCCGGCATTACCAGACGGCAGCGTGCCGACACGCTCAGACCGAGTGCCGCCGCACAGCTCTGGCACTGACCAAAGTAAACGTTCGCCGTCTTGGTCCAGCTGCCCGCCTCCTTGGAGTCACCCTGCATGATCGCACGGTTCGCCCAGTTCTGGGCGTTCTGCCAGGCGGCGCGAGCGATAAAATACCGCGCCAGCATGTCATAGTCAAGGTCGGAAAAGATATGCAGGGCAACCAGCTTTTTCGCAGTCAGCCGGTATTCTGCCTCCATCACCTGCGGCAGATACTTGGGCACCGTGATGCGTTTCGGTTCCTTGGCCCACACCTCGCTTTTGGCTTTTGCCTCGATCTCGGCGTTTGTACGGTGTCCTGCCATGCGCTTTCGCGCCTGCTTGATGTCCACCGTGCCGTCCGCCTCCCGCGGAATTGGCTTGCTTGCTGGCATATCTCGTCACCTCACTCTCTCAAATTCCGAAGCCGCTCGGCCTTGCGGCCGGTCAGCGTCTCCCATCGGCGTAAAATTACATCGCAGTACCGCGGCGACAGCTCTACCGCCACGCATTTACGGTTTGCCTGCTCGCAAGCCAGCAGCGTCGTGCCGCTGCCGCAGAACGGGTCATACACCGTGTCACCAACATCCGTGCTGTTGCGGATCAGGTAGTCAAACAGCGGAATCGGTTTCATGGTCGGGTGGTCGCGGTTCGCCTTGGGTCGAGGACAGTCGATCACGGTCGTTTGGCTGCGGTCGCTGCACCACTTGTGCGCGGCGCCCGGCTTCCAGCCGTACAGACACGGCTCGTGTTTCCACTGGTAGTCCTGGCGGCCCATCACAAAGCAGTCCTTGTTCCAGATCAACTGCTCGCGTACCGGCCATCCAAGCTGTTCCACCGCCTGAGCGAACACATCCCACGTTTTGCTCGCACACCAGATGTAATACGCTGCGCCCTCTCGCAGCCACTCGCTGACAGCATCAAACGAGCCGGTCAGCAGTTTCAGCAGCGCGTCACGGTCAACGCCATCATTCTCGATGGTCATTGCATCGCCGGTCTTGCCGACATAATCGACGCCATACGGCGGGTCAGTAAGCAATAAATCAACTTTTTGTGTTACCCCCCCCCCCCGAAAATTTTGTCTAAATACGGTTTTTCGGTACAATTTCCACACAAAAGAACGTGGTCTCCGAGTTTCCACACATCGCCGTTCTGGGCGCGGCTGGGTGTATCGGCATCCGGTTCGCCGCTGTCGCCGTCATCTTCGGCGGCAGGTGGTTCTTCGTTCGGGTCTTCCATTTCCAAATCAGCTGCCGAGAATCCGGTGATTGTCAGGTCCATGCCCGCGGCCTGAATCTCGCCCAGCTCCAGCGCCAGCATCTCGGTGTCCCAGCCGGACTGCTCCGCAAGCCGGTTGTCCGCCAGAATATACGCGCGGCGCTGTGCGTCCGTCAGGTGCTCGACCAGCACGCAAGGCACCTCGGTCATGCCCTCGGCCTTGGCCGCCAGCACGCGCCCGTGTCCGGCGATGATATTTCGGTCGCTGTCGATGATTACCGGATTGACAAAGCCAAACTCCCGCAGGCTCGCTCTGATCTGCGCGATCTGACTCTCGCTGTGTGTCCTCGCATTTCGCGCATAGGGCACCAGCTCCCCGATCGGCACGCGCACCATCTGTTCCGGCATAAACCACGCCGCTTTTACCTCGCCCGGCCCTGCCGGACCGACGCTTTTCTTGTTTGCCATTCCAAAACCTCCAAAATTCCCGCTCCATTGGGAAAAAATCTCGCACGAATGGGGGGCTGCGGTCAAGAGCGCCCCGCCGCAAAACTTTCCGAGGGTGGGGGGACTCCGAGAAATCTTGAGATTTCTCGCCAAGTTCGCGCACACCCACCTGCCTGCGCCCGTCCAAGCCTTCCGCCTTTCAGCGTCGTCTGGCCTTGCCTTTAGCCCTGCTTTCGGCCATGGTCTTTGCGCTGTGGCAGCTGTGACACAGGCTTTGCAGATTGCTGCGGTCCGTGAACTTCTCCCAGTCTCCGTTGTGCGGCTCGATGTGGTCAACGTCTGTCGCTCGGACTCGGCGGCCTTGCCGTGCGCACTCGCGGCACCACGGCTCACGCAGCAGCTGTGCCGGCCGCAGGTTGTCCGTCCAGATCGGCAGGCTGTACCAACCACGCCACCGGCGGCTCTCTGTGCTGCGCCGTGCGCTGTCCTTGAGTCTGTGCTTGTCACAGTACCCGCACCGCACCAGCTCCCGGCAGCCGGGATGCAGGCACGGCCTCAGCGGCTTACTTGTCATACTCGAGCATGTCGTGCAGGGCAGCTGCGCTGCTGGCAATAATCTTGTTAATCCGGACGATCCGCTCGGTCAGCTTGTAGCGCTTTTCAAAGCTCGGTTCAAACTCGCGTTCCCTCAGCAGATCAAGCCGCCGCTGACGCAGCCGGTCGAGGTTGCGCTTGTACTCAGGTATCATCTCGCGCACTGTTTGCACGACACTCACCGCCTTTCCGGCAAAAAATAAAAGCCGAACAAACCACACCCATCTCTGGTGCAGTTTATTCGGCTCTGGCTCTCAGGCTCTGGCTCTTCCCGTCATACGTGATGACAGTCTCAGTTCTGCAGAATTTGCAGAACAGCGGAAAATTCCGCAACACCGTGCGTCCCTTGATTGCGACCACGTTGGTCGGCCGCTTGCATCGCGGGCACACAAGTTTTATTCTTTTGTCTTGATTATACACCTTTCGGCCTCCTATGTCTACCCGTTCGCTTTCGTTTCTCCATCCTCGTGTCATATGTTATAGAGCATTCCAAGCCAGCAACAACGCGCGTGCGTGTGCGCGTTGCGTGTGTATTATAATAGGTATTTTTCGGCATTAAATATTTCACAAACCGGCAGGATGCAATCTCATTTCTGCCGCCGCCCTCATCGAGCACCTGTGCTCCGGGCGGTGCATCAACGGTCGTGCCATCGTCTACCCACTCGTAAGTCGTGACCGGCCTATCAAGGTTTCGGCTCGGCACAAACTGCTTTTTGCCGTTGAGGCTGGCTTCTCGGCGCTCTTTGGTGAGATAGCCAGCCCAACCGTCGTATCCGCGCTCGCGGATGTAGTTGAGCTGGATGTCATCTCCCCAAATCCATAGTGACCGCATCAGCTCCAAGTCACCGCCTGCGGCGTTGATGATAATGTGCGCGTGCGGCCGGTGGTCACCATGTCGGCCCTCGAGCACATAAATGTATTTCAGATCCGGAAGGCCTCGTGCCTTGCGGTAGGCCCGCATCTGTGCAAACACTTTGCCGAGGTGCTTGCGTGTCACGTCGGCGCTGTCCGGCAAGTCCGCATCTCGATAGGTGACGGTCAGCACTAAATCGCCCTCGTCAAAGTTGGTCGCCATCAGCATTTCCAATTTTCTTTGCGCGGTGTTCGCGTTGGTTCGCGCCACCTGCTCCTCCGTCACCTCGCGGATGCGCGTGCGCTCCTGCTTGTTGGCGTTTGGTCGCGGCACCGTGTAGGTAATGTCCCACACCAGCCGTCCGGCTCGGATTGTCTTTCTCCTCTTCATCTTTCCCTCCAACGGTGTCCAAATTGAACACCACAGCGGACGAGGCTGTCCCCGTCCGCGTAGTTTTATAGAATATCCGCAAAATTTCGGTTTGTCAAATATTTTTTAGTCCTTTAGATGCTGGCGCATGATTTCGACCGCTATGTGGCAGGCTTCACGGTCAATATATTCTGCCATTTTCACTCACCTCCTTCGTCCAGTAGCGGTGTCTGCAAGCATCGCAACTAATATACTCTTTCCCGATAAAATACTGTTCACAGTGATATAGGCTGTCGATCATTGACGGGCAAAATTTAAGCACACCGTTTTCATCTTCATAGCTTATTCTCGGATGATTACGGAGAAACACATCCTGCCGTGTCTCTCGCTTTTTAACGTTTTTGTTCATTCGTTTCCCTCATTTCCTTTTGTATTCATGCTTATCCTCCTATCAGACATCGTTATAGCGGTTCAGGCAACGAGTATTATTGCAAAACCGTTTCTGACCGATTACCTTTAACGGCTGTCCGCAAAACTGGCAATACACCGCTTTTGTTCTCGGCGGAGCGTCATCCGCGTGTGTTCCGCCGTATCTCATACGGTTCATCATGCACACCACAGAACCCGGCTGAGCAGCGGCGATGCAGTGTTCTTTTGCTTTGCAGTAGTAGCATTCAGGCATTTCCCTTACCCCCGTACAATTTTCATATGCAACTGACGCCCGAGCCAATCCAGGCCGATCTGCGTCAGGTAGTAGGTCGTGCCGCGCTCATTCCGGTGGACGCGGAACAACTCCTGCGGCAATTTATCTAAAATCCGGTTTCCCTCCGGCGTATCGCCATAGTAATTGCGATACGCACGGTAAAACGCTTTACCGTGCCGATGGTACGGTCGCTTATAGTCCAGACCGACCATGTGTTGGCAGATCTCAAGCGCACGCTCCAGTTCTTCCGGCGTCAAGTCCATCTCGATTCCCATGTCAAGTCCCATGGCACCGAGATACTCGCTGTACTCCGCGTCCCGCTTCTCTACCCAGCTGCGCGGGTGCTTGCAGCCGAGCGTGCCGTCCTTGTGCTCCATGCCGTGTGCGCCATCCGCTTCCGGGCAGACGTCCTCTGGATTGGATAATGGGCAAAGGTCACATCTCATTCCGGGAACACCTCCGTCCACGAGCTGACGAGAATATTTGCCTCGCATGCTTCATCGTCCAGATCCGGGAAGAACCACTTGCCGCCGCGGTAAACATACTCACCGTAGCGATTAGCGCAGCCGCACAGCTTGCACAATACCCGAGCGCCTTCCGGCGGCCGCTCCTCGGTGTACTTGTGCCATACGCTGCTCGGCTCATGTCCGGCAATCATCTCGAAGGGGTCCACCCCCGCCCAGTCGGCCAGACGGAAAAGGTCATCCAGATCGGGTGCGGGGCAGCCCAGCGGATCATGCCACAGCCAGTCCATATACCAGCGTTTCGGGAAGCCCTCAAGATCTTCATAGCTCGTAATTCCGACGCCAGCGAGCGCGAGCTTGATATACCGCCGCGCCATCGCGAGCGGCGATTTCATGAAGGCGTCCTCGCGCTGCTGGCGCTCGGCCTTGCGCGTCTCGGCGTCCTTCGCGCTCGTGATGCGCTGTTTCACCACGCCGCACACCTTTTCGCACCCGTCCGCCTTGTCGCAGCTGTGGCAGCAGCCGGGACACTTGCCGTCCCGCACCCACGCCGCGCGCTTATCCATGCCTGTGCAGGGATGGGGCGAAAAGCTCTCCGCCGGGCAGGTTAGCTGCGTGAAGGGATACTCCGCCGCCTTTTTGTGCGCCTTGATCTTTTTCGCATCAAGGTTGTACATTTTGCCTTGATATGCGCCGTGCAGCTTGCGCTGCAATTCCGGGTCGCACTGCGACAGCTCGTAGGCGGCGCTGTCGTTGATGCGGTGACACTTAAAATCGCCTTGCCACGCCTCGGTCAGCCCGTTGTTGATAGCCTTTGCCCTGGCGATCTGGCTCTCGGACGTTTTGAGCACCTCGGCAACATAACTGCGCAGCTTACCCGGCAGCTCGACCACGCCGCGTGCCTGCAAATCCTTGAGCGCGGCCTCAATCTCCTTTGCCGCCTGACCGGTGTACTCAGCGGTCAGACCGCCGCCGCCGCGTGCCATGGTGTTGGTCCAGTGCAGGATCAGCACCTGCAGGGACGGGTCAAGATCAGCGTCAAGCACAATGCAGGGCGCGGTCTTGCGGTCGAGCAGCGCCAGTGCGTTCCGGCGGCGGTGTCCGGCGAGCAGTAAGTACCCGCTCTCGGTCTTGCGGCGTACCACAAGCGGCTGCTGCAAGCCGATAACCTTGATGGACTCGGCCAACTCGTCAATGCCGGTCTGCGCGTAGCTGTTGTTCTCGTTTTCTTCGATTTCGGTGAGCGGAATCTGCTCCACCTGCATCTCGCCGGTGTCCGATTTGGACACCGCCTCGCCCATCAGGGCGGCAAGGTCAAATTTCTTAGCCATTTACTGCACCTCCATGAGTTCTTCCACCCATGCCCGGTAGTCACGAGCAGCTGCCGAGGTTGGAGACCAGCGCGTAACCGGCTGGGCGGCGTAGGTGGATTCCGTCACCTTGTCCGTGCGGCGGATTTTCCGGTAAAACAGCGGAATCGGGCTGTGCTCTCGCAGCCAGTCCTCGCTCTGCCGCGTGGCATCTGCATTGTGCCAGATGGTCAACAGTCCCCACACACTGCGCTTGGCAAGGCCGGTGTTCCGCACGCTGGCAATCTGGTCGGCAAGCAGCTGCATGCCGGACATCTCAAACGCGCCCGGCTTGATCGGCACGAAGACCATATCACTGGCAGCAATCGCCGAGATGCACGGCAGGCTGAACGACGGCGGACAATCGAAGATCATCACGTCGTACGCATCATCCTCGACCAGTGCGTCCCGCAGGTCGGCATACACGCGGACCGCCTGCTTGCGGTCAATGTCGGCGTCCAGATCAACCGAAGCGAGCTGCATATCCGCCGGAATGATGTCCAGATCACGGTAAATGGTGTGCTGAATCACGTCCTCGTAGTAGGCCGAGCCGCCGTCGAACAGGTCGGCCGTGCTGCAGGCGTCAGGTACAACGCCGATGTACTGCGAGGCGTCACCCTGCGGGTCGCTGTCCACCAACAGCACGCGCTTGCCATAATCAGCAGCCAGAATGCCTGCGAGGTTTACTGCGGTGACGGTCTTGCCGACGCCGCCCTTTAAGTTTACAACAGAGATCGTTTTCAAGATGTTTTCGCTCCTTTTGTTATTCTGTGTATTGTTTTATCATTTTGGTCGTGATTCGCGGTCCGCCCTTGCGAATTTCTACATCGTTCTTTGCGAGTACCGCTCGCACAGTCTGCGGTGAGCGGTGCATACTCGATGCCACGAGTGCGATTGACATCTGCTTTGCATATAGTTCGCAGATTTCCTGCTCCTCTTCGTCCGTGACCGCCAAGCGCTTGGGCAGCTTGACAGGGTGCTGCACTGCCGCAGCAAGCTCTTTGTGAGCCACGCCGCGTGCGTCGCGGTTCGCTGTGTAGACGGTTTCACGGTAGCGGTACGGGATACCGAAGGTGCCGACGCCGGACACCTCAACCGTTTCGTAGATGCCCTTCGGGTGCCGCCAAATGACGCGGCGCTGCTCATTGCTCTGCATTGCGGTGCTCCTCTCTCCGGCGCTGATGCTTGATATACCCAAGCACCGCGCCAATGGCCTCGGCTCTCTCTCGGTATTCCCGCCGCATTTCCGGCGGACAGACCTTACTCTGCGCGTACAACCGGCGGCGCTCAAACCGCAGGCGCGGGATTGCTTTGCTTAATCTCATGCTGTTGCATCATCCTCCATCATGCGTAATTTGGACTGGTAAAAGCCTTGCCACTGGGCGAGGAACCGCTGCTGCGAGCCGCAGAACCAGAACGGGATAGACCCTCGGCGGCCGCCCTTGTTTTTGACGATCTCAATCACACGCAGGCGGCCTGCTTCCAGATCGGCGGCTTCCTCGTCACTCTCTACGTCCTTCTCGCTGGGGTAGTCGAGCAGCATGACCACATCGGCGTCCTGCTCGATCTGGCCGGAGCCGCGCAAGGCTGCCATGCCCTCGCCGCCTCGGCTGAGCTGGCTGAGCGCGATCACGCACACGCCGCTTTTGGCGAGCCGCTGCAATGCGGTCGTAACCTCGGTGATTGTCTCGTACTCCTTGCCGATGTGCTTGGGATCACTCGACCGGACAAGCTGCAGGTAGTCCACCACGATGATGTCCGACTTGTTACGGCAGGTCACGGCGCGAATCTCATCGACCGTAACGCCGGTGGCCTCGTAAAAATGGAAATTACGGTCGGCCAGTTTGCGCTTAGCCTCAACCAGTGTGACTGTTTCGGCCTCCTCCAGCTTGCCGGACTGGATGTGTGCCAGGTCAACACCGGCCTGCGCCGCCATGATACGGTCCTCGACCGTCTCGCTGTCGGTTTCGAGTGAGAAAAACGTGACGTTGTGCTTCTCGGCCATATGTAACGCCACCTGCAAGGCAAATGCGGTCTTGCCTGCACTCGGTCGAGCACCAACCACGACATAGTGCTTGGGGTTGACCTTGACGTAGCGGTTCAGTTCGTCAAATCCCCAGTCGAGGTACTGCCGCTCAGTGCCCATGCGGCCGTAAAAGTCGGTCAGCAGATCGGTCATTGTGCTGCTGCGCTGGTCGTTGTCGTCCGCGACCACGCTGTTCATGCACTCGATCTTGCCGATGAGTTCTTCCATCGGTAGCCCGGCAAAGTTGCCATCCAGCGCCTCACGGAACAGCTTTTGCAGGCGGTACCGGCGGGACAGCTCGAGCAGCTTGTCCACATACGCGCCGCAGTACCGTGCCGACGGCGTGATCTGCTCCAGCTCCTTGAGCCATGTTGCAAACTCAGAGCCGCAGGCCGCCTTAACGGTCAGCGGGTCGATCACATCGCCGCGGCCGTACATCGCCCGGCAGGTCTCAAAAATCTGCCGCGAGATGCCGGTGACGAAATCCTCGGGCCGCACCCGTGTGAACACCAGCGAGGCGTTTACTTCGGCGTCCGCGATCAGTGTGCCGAGCACGCTGTTTTCGGCCTCGTTGTACAGGTCCATCATTTCAGCCATTTGCGTCCGCCTCCCTTCTCAGGCGGCTTAGCTGCCGCCGGATTATCGTACTTGCCCTCAAGCACCTTGACCAGATTATTCTCGTTCAGCAGCCAGTCAAAATCGGCCTTCCAATGGCGGTCGTTCTGGCCGGCGCAAAAGCTGCTCGCCTGTGCCCTGCGGAACGCCTCATCGAGCTGCTCCGGTGTGTAGCCCTTGCCGTAGATCAGGCGCACCGCTCGGCGGCGCTTGTCCGTCAGACGGACGACCTTCGGCAGGTTGGTGCAGATGGCGTTGTACCGGTCTACAAGCTGCTGCGGCTTATTGCTTATTTCGGGCTTATTTGCCTTATCTTCCTCTTCTCTTATATGTGTCTTTAACTGTTCATTAATCATTTCACCGTTCGGTGACAGGTTGTCACCGTTTGGTGACAGGTTGTCACCGTTTGGTGACAGGGTGGTGTCACCGTTTGGTGACAGGTCACCACCAAACGGTGAAATGGGTAATTTGCTCTCGTCGAGGGCATAAAACAGGGTGCGGTCATAGCTGTCCCTGGCGTAGTTTGCGGTCAGCAAAACGCCCTTGTCCTTGAGGTTCTTGACGATGCGCTCGATCTGCCGACGCGACCAGAACGGGAACAGTTTTTCCATGGCGCGCAGGCTGTTGTACGTCCAGTAACGGCCTTCGTGATAGTGCCGGTCGTTGGCCGCGTTCTTTTCGATCCAGAACTGCAGGCGCGAGATAAAAACCGCACCGTCTACGCCGTACATCTCAGCCACAGCACCGTCAAAATGGAAATTCATGTGTCAACCTTCCCCTCCTTTCGCCTCTCGCTCAGCATAATGCTTGCCTTGTACATGTCGATGTTCTGGCGCAGGTGATGATACAGACCGACCATCACCAGAAATTCAGCCAGTTCTCCCGGTCGGCTGCTCTTCTTCTCTGCCAGCTCCGCGATTTCTTTCCACAGCTCGTCAGGGATTGGCAGCCGCACGTTTACTTCATGCATTGCGTACCCCTCCCATCAACAGAGCCAAGCCGACCATACCGGCCAGCACCGTGCCCCACAGCGGCAGCGTGCCGTTGTCCGTCAGTCCGGCCGTGAGCAGCAGCAGCGTAAAGCCGATGCCGACCATGCGCGGGCGCACACCCTGGCAGCCGCCGTCCAGAACCTCAAAATCCGGTACTTGACGGTCGATGGCTGTGGTGGTATAATTATAAATACAAGATGTTTTTGCATTGACGCTCAGTACGGTTGCCGCCGTCTGGGCGTTTTTTCTTTGTCCGTTTTTCAATTTTCTCGCTCCTTTGCTGTCTCGCCGCTGATCAAGGCCATCTCTGCCAGATAGGCCCGCCGCAGCATACGCTGCACAATGGCGTTATATCGCGATGATTCATCATCGTCAATTTTGCGATCGAGGGCGATCATCGCCAGATCGTGCGCGTCGGCACGCTCCTGCTCGTAGTCCTCGCTCTCCAAGCCAACCTCCAAGGCCAGCTGCTGCAGCTCCACATTGCTTTCCGGCCGCCGCCACAATGTACCCAGCGGGCACCGGTTGCAGTAATATCCGCGCAGCCACGGCGCACGATACGCCTCTGCCATCTCAGCCACGCGCACCGGCGTAGGTGTCCGGTCCTCCTGCTCGATGGCCTGCAGATTCCGCACAGACCAGCCAAGCATCTCGGCTGCTTTTTCCTGCGTCAAACCCACACCTTCGCGGGCACTTTGGTAGATATTCTGGTATCTTTCCATCGTTGTCCTCGCCTTTCCGTTTGTGATAAAATTATCACAGAATGTAACCGATACGCTGTTGCCGCAGCGCTTCTGTGTCGGCCTGCTCCTTTGCTTTTTCAAAACGCAGGACTTCATCCTGGCGGACCTTCCAGCCTGCAATTTTTACTGCTGACAGCTGACCGCTCCGGAGCAAGGTGCGAACGTATGACGGCGAGCACATCCAGCGCTCGGCAAGCTGATCGACAGTCATATACTTGTTCGATGCCATTTAGACTACCTCCTTCTCCCCTTTATACAGATCGTCCAGCGTGCAGCCGAGATAGATTGCGATGTCCGGCATTAACCGGCACGGCGGATAGGTTCCGTCGCTCTCCCAGCCGACGATCGTGGACTGGCTGACGTGGAAGTACGCCGCCATATCGACCTGCCGCACGCCCTTAGCTAAACGTAAGTCTTTGATCTTTCGCATTGTGTCACCTCCTCTGGTGTGGCTCCCTTCCCTGTGGTAAAATAACAGGGAAAGGAAGTGGTTGCATGTTGAGCACAGATTCAAGAAAAATTCTGAAATTCCTCAAAAAACATCGTCCCAACGAATACTCAAAGCCCGAGATCATAGATTCCGTCCATATAGAGCACGCAGATAAAATAATCGAGCAACTGCGGATAGATGATTATCTGCAACTCTATATGGACACTCGTGATGACAAGGTTGTTGCTGTTTATACGATCTCAGACATCGGCATGGCTGCATTGGAAGAACGGCGTGAGCTTATCTTCGATCGGCTCATTACCCGCACGCTCTCGATCGCAGCCATCATCATCTCCATACTTGCATTGCTATCACAATTAGGGATACTACGATTGCCGCAATACTGATCGCTCTGGAGAACCAGTCAGGCTTGTAGCTCATCCTCCCTCACCTCCAAACATTTGTTTTACGATTTTTATATTTGAATTTCTTATATTCTGTATTTTCAGTATATATCAGTTATTCCAATATGTCAACAACTTTTTTCGTATTTCGTATATTGTTTGTTTAATATCGGTATTTCTGATATAATACAATCAGGTGATAATATGAATCGCATTAGAGAACTACGCAAAGATGGTGGTTACAAACAAATAGATTTTTGCAAAATGTTGGGCATTAGTCAGGCTACATTATCCGGATACGAAACCGGAAGATACCAGCCGGATAATGAAATGCTCCTAAAAATTGCATCTATGTTCGACGTTTCCATCGACTACATCCTCGGAAATTCAGACATAAAAAAAGCGCCCTCGCTTGAGGACGCAGGCCTTTCCGCCGAAGAGGCGGAGTTGCTTAAACTTTTTCGTGCGGCACCGGAAGCACTGCAGGACGCTGCACTTCGGGTACTGGAGGCAAACCAGCGCAAAGAATAGTCTTTATTTCGTCCAGCGTGGTCTGCGGATCTACCAGCCCACGCACAAGACGGATAAACTGTTGTTCTTTCGCTGTCATAACTCGCCCTCCCAAAATCGAACATTTGTTTGTATTTCCAATAATACACCGTATGTTGGATTTTGGCAAGAGGGAAAATCTATATCTTGTAAAAATAATAAATTCATGGTGTCCAAATTGAACACCGAAGGGGTAAAAGAGCATGAATAAAAAATTACTGTCCATCAGCGCAGCAGCTCTCATCGCATTATCTCTCTCCGCATGCGGCAGCAGTACGCCTGCTGCATCCACTCCCTCGCAAGATGCCACTGCGGCTCAGTCCGATACCACCACTGCACCTGCGGCATCTACTCCTGCCGAAACCACACCGGCAGCCGACAGCTCTGCAACGCTGGGCGAAAAGAACGCACTCAAATCCGCACAGAATTATATCTCTATGAGTGGCTTCTCGCATGACGGTCTCGTTCAGCAGCTTGAATTTGATGGCTACTCTACCGAAGAAGCTACCTTTGCAGCCGATAATTGCGGCGCAGACTGGAATCAGATGGCTCTGGCGTCCGCCCAAAATTATACCGATATGTCTGGCTTCTCGCGTGACGGACTTATAAAGCAGCTTCAGTTTGATAAGTACACGGACGAGCAGGCAGCTTACGGTGCAGACAACTGCGGTGCCGACTGGAACGAGATGGCTGCACGTTCTGCGCAGTCCTATATGGATATGTCGTCGTTCTCCCGTCAGGGCCTGATCGACCAGCTGACATTTGATGGATACACCGCTGAGCAGGCCGCGTATGGCGCTAAGGCTGTTGGGTATTAAGGAGTCACTATATTTTCCTCCATTATTTTTGCTATCAAGTTAATTGCTATTGGTATCTCTGTTCCGATCGGCGGCACTTGCGCTATTGCTCTGGACCCGCGGAAGATACGCTCTGCCGCTGATGAGGCGGTCAAACTGTCTCACGAGCTGGGTCACTGTGTCTACGGCGGATTTTATAATCAGTACACGCCGCTGGATGTCCGCGAGCAGCACGAGAACAAGGCAAACGCCTGGGCAGTATACCGCCTGATCCCTTGGGGTAAGCTCAAGCAGGCTGTACGGGACGGCATGACCGAGGTCTGGGAGCTTGCCGAGTATTTCGATGTGACCGAGGACTTCATGCGCTGGGCGATTGCCTACTATACAGAGCGCAAAAACTATAAATTTGAGTAAAAAAATAAAGGTGTCCAAATTGAACACCTTGCTAAAGGGGTTTAAGATATGGGATTCAGATTTCGCAAATCTGTAAAAATCGCACCCGGCGTGCGGCTCAATATCGGCAAGAAGTCAGTAGGCATCTCCGCTGGCGTCAAGGGTGCCCGCGTGTCGGTCAATAGTAGCGGCCGCAAAACTACGACCGTTGGCCTGCCTGGCACCGGCTTGTCGTACAGCAAAACCGAGAAAATCGGCGGCAGAAAAACCACCACTCGCTCTGCCTCGTCCAATAACGCGCAGCCCATCAGACCTGACCTACCGCCTGCACAGCCCTTGGAAGAGAAGAAGAAAAAAGGCTGCTGCGGCTGTGCCGTATATGCTTTTATCGCATTGCTGATTATCGGTGCACTTGGCAGCTGCATCGGCGGCACGGAAGATAAAGACAAGCAGACCGATACGGCTAACGATAGCACACAGGCCGCAGTCATTACACAGCTGACATTGACCGGTGACCCTATTGCCGAGATCAACCTCGGCAACAGCCAGACCCTGACCTATACCGTTGATCCGTCCGACTTTGCGATGACCGCTGACGCAGTATATGCCACCACCTCAGACAGCAATGTGCTTGCCGTATCGGCGGAATGTCTCAGCGATCCGGCACGTGTAGAGGTGACACTTACCGGTAAGGCCGCAGGCACCGCAGATTATACCGTGCGCGCCGCCGAGGGCGATGCACAGCAGACCGGACAGATTACTGTCCATGATCGGGCAGCCGAGCAGGCCGCAGCCAAAGCCAAGGCCGAACAGGAGGCAGCCGAAAAGGCAGCCGCTGAGAAGGCTGCGCAAGAACAGGCAGCCGCCGAAGCCGCAGCAGCTCAGCAAGCAGCGCAGGAACAGACCGCCGCCGAAGCCGCAGCAGCTCAGCAAGCAGCGCAGGAACAGACCGCCGCCCAGCAGAGCGAGACTGTTTACGTTACGCCCAGCGGCAAGCGCTGGCACCGTTCCGCAAGCTGTGCCGGCAAGAATGCCCGCGCAGTCACGATGGATCAAGTTGGAGGCCGCACGCCCTGTCAAAAGTGCGCATCTTAGAAAACAATACAGCAGACCTCTCCCCTTGGGGTCTGCTATATTTGATCAGTTTATATTCTATATATATCATATCGAATCTATATATTGTGTGTGTGTTATTATCTATCAATATATTGTACTTGCAACCATGTCTTTTATGGAATAAAATATAGTTAGGGAGGATATGCTTTGAATAAGGATCAACTGCTTCGTATGCTGGATGCATTCCTGTCCCAATCAGGACTGTACCACCATGAAGCATTGCCGGGCGACTTGCTTTCTCTGCTGCGTAAAAGCGGCATTGAAGCCGAGTTCTTGAAAGAATTTGTCAAGATGCAATCCCAATACGATGTCCTTGGCCGTGCGCAGGCTGAACAGCTTCGCCAATACGAACGCATTGACGACCGTCTATACAGCTTACATATCGACAAAGGCAGGAAATTCAATATCCGTATTCTTTATGCGTATCACTCTGTTACCGGCCAGCGTATTCTGCTTCATGCGTTCTGGGAACACCGTTCCCGTGATTACGAAAGTGCAATCGCAGTTGCTTATGCGCGGCTCAATGATCTGGAGGAGGACACACTATGAAATACACCAACGATTGGAGCGACCTTCTCGCCACGCTCACAGAAGATATTCCGGCCGAAGAACTGGAGGCTGATATTCTGCTTGCGGACATTGCAGGCAAGATTTCCGCCGAACGGATCAAGCGCGGTTTATCCCAACAGGCTTTTGCTGAATTACTCGGTGTAACGCAGAGTCAAGTTTCCAAAATCGAAAACGGCGATAACAACTTTACGATCCGTCGTCTGGTTTCCATCGCCCATAAGCTCTCTATGCCGTTGAAAATCCTGTTCGGCGAAAAGCCTATCCTGAACCAGAAGCCAGTTTCCGTTTCCGTCACCAGTGAGCAATCCTCGTATGGATGCGCTCATTCTAACAACGTGATCGCATTTCCCGGCTCTTATTGCAGTGAAATGTGATTTTCCACAGAAAGGGTCTTAATGATGAACACCTATGTTAATCGCTTTTCCTTTGCACTCAATGATCGTAAAGACGAAGTTACCATCGTATTCGCACAGGATGCACCTCAGTTTGCATCCAATGGCGCCATCGAGAAAGTAGACTACGAACCGGTCGCCAACCTTGTTATGAGCCAGCACATGGCATCCGAGTTGGCAAAGAAGTTGTTGGAGGCATTGAACGGTGACGATACCGCTCTTATCGAAACGCCTGTACAGTAAAATAACAGCAGACCTCTCCCCTTGGGGTCTGCTATATTTTCAACCATGTAATCGAACAAATGTTCTATTTTGGAGGTTTTTATGGCTAACAAGTACAAATACTCGCGCACCATTGTCATCGGCCACAAGGACGATGGCACACCGATCCGCAAGTACATCCAGGACAACAACAAGGCAAGATTTGAGGCCAAGGTACGCGCCGTGCAAATGCTGGTCGCACGCGGCGGCACGCCCGGCAAGGTTACTGTCGAGCAGTGGGCGTGGCAGTGGTATCACACCTACAAGGAGCCGCACGTTGGCGAGAGCCAGCGCAACAATTACGAGGAGCACCTGAGGCTGCGCATCTGTCCGGCGATTGGTTTTCTGGCACTGGACAGTGTGAAGCCGTTCCAGCTGCAAGAAATGATGAACAACGCAAGGACCAGTAAAGGCAAGCCGCTCGGCGCAAGTACCGCCGCTAAACTGCATTACATCACGCACGCGATCTTTGAGCAGGCGGAGATCAACGGCCTGATTGCCTCCTCTCCGTTCCGCCGTATCGAAACTGTGGGCGAGGACGAGCAAAGCCGCCGTGCACTGACCCGCGCCGAGGAGCAGATCGTGCGCGAAGTCGCAAAGCGTCACTATGCCGGGCCGTGGGTGCTGCTCATGCTTGACTGCGGTCTGCGCCGCGGCGAAACCGTGCCGATCGGTGCCCGCGATGTCAAGGACGGCCTGCTGTGTATCTCGCAGTCGGTCGAATATAAAACAAAATCGAACCAGCCGACTTTGAAGTCTACGAAAACCGCAGCCGGAGCACGCTATGTTCCCATTCCTGCCGAGCTGCAAAAACAGTTGGACATGAAATCGCGGTATTTCTTTCATGTCGAAAACGGCCGCATGCTGTCCATGACAAAAATGCGCCGTATGTGGCACAGCTTCCAGCGGGCCTGCGACATCGCGGCCGGTGCCGAGCTGTACCGCAACGCCGTTGTCAAGCACGCCTTTGATCCGGCCATCACGCCGCACTACCTCCGGCACACTTACTGCACCAACCTGCGCCGTCAGGGCGTGGATCTGAAAACCGCTCAGTACCTCATGGGCCACGCAGACATCAGCACCACCGCCAATATTTACAGCCACGTCACCGAGGAAGATGTGCGGGAATTGCAGGTTTGATTTCCTACACGTTTCCTACATCACTTTTGTTTTTGTTGGTTTTCTGTGCTGCATATGCTGTGAAATGCACATTCTGCTTTTCCCGTTTTCCAGAACATTTTCCACAGCAAATACCTAAAAGTCTTAAAGATAGAAAAAATCCCGTCATTTCTGACGGGATTTGAATTGGTGGACATTAACGGGTTCGAACCGCTGACCTTCCGCACGTCAAGCGGATGCTCTTCCAGCTGAGCTAAATGTCCGAATCAGGGATGGCGGCTGCCATCCCTGTTGGCTGCAAATTTTTACTTGGTCTTGCTGCGGCCCAGATACTCACCGGTACGGGTGTCGATCTGGATGCGCTCACCCTGCTCGATAAAGATCGGAACCTTAACAACAGCACCGGTCTCAACGGTAGCGGGCTTGAGTACGTTAGTAGCCGTGTTGCCCTTAACGCCCGGCTCGGTCTCAGTGATCTCGAGCTCAACGAACAGCGGCGGCTCAACTGCGAAAACGCTGCCCTTGTAGGAAAGAACCTTAACGTTCTCGTTCTCCTTCACGAAGCGGAAATCGTCGCCCAGAGTATCCTTGCTGATCGGGATCTGCTCGTAGGTCTCGTTGTCCATGAAGTAGTACAGGTCACCTTCATTGTACAGATACTGCATCTCGCGGCGCTCTACGAAAGCCTCCTCGAACTTAGCAGTCGGGTTGAAGGAGGTCTCAGTAACCGCACCGGTTACGACGTTCTTCATCTTGACACGAACAAAAGCAGCGCCCTTGCCCGGCTTTACATGCTGGAACTCAATAACCTGCTGTACCTGACCGTCCATTTCAAAAGTTACGCCGTTACGAAATTCACCTGCGGTCATAATCGCTATGCCTCCAAATAATAGTATTTTTTACATCATTAAGCATCATTCGACTGTTCATACAAAACAGTGCTTGTATATAATACCCTATTTTCGCGTATTTTGCAAGAGGGTAACGCATATTTTCTTGAAAATTTTTATCGCGGGTTGAACCCGGCACTTTCCTGCACCGGCTGACCGGGGCACACGAACTGCCGCAGGCGGGTTCGGCCTGACGGTGCGGCTCCTTTTCCTGCACCGGCTGACCGGGGCACACGAACTGCGCAAGCGTGTTCGCCCTGACGGTGCGGCTCCTTTTCCTGCACCGGCTGAGCGGGGTGCGCGAACTGCGTAAGCGTGTTCGTCCCTAACGGGCGGAGAGTTTTTCGCTGAACCTCAGCGGGAGATTCGCCGCCGCTGCGGCGGGAGCGTGCCGCGCCCCGCGGCGGGGCAAAAAGGAAGGACAACCTGCGGTTTTCCTTCCTCTTTGAACTCCTACCTTTCCCTTGCTTCCTAATCTGGCGCAGATTTCCTATATGTGACCGCTTCGAAAATGGGGTACGGCAGAGGATTTTTCCTCTGCTACGGACGGACTACCTTCGGTGTCCGTCCTCATGAGCAGCCTATTCGCAGTGTCAGATAACGTACTGCTACACAGGCGGGCAACTCTACACAGGCGCAACACAAGGTGAATTGCCCGAAGGGCAAGAGAGGGTCCCCTGGGGGATACCCGTGTTGCGCAACTCTTTAACACGTTATACCGCACGGCACCTACGAATTAGGCGTTTGATACAATTTATCTTCGCAGGTGCTGTCTATTGCAACGCGCAAGAAGTTTGGTCGGCACTGTTATGCCGACCTCTGCGAAGAGTTGCCGATATGTGTAGCAGAAAGGTATCCGACACTGCGAATATACGGATACATGAGCGCACGCAGTGCGTCTCTGCGGAAAAAAATCCTCTGCCGTTCCTCTATTTCGCAGCGGTCACATGTCGGTAATCTGCGTCAGACCATCTAAGGAAGAAGGATGATTCACAAGAAGGAGGGAACCTTGGTTCTCTCCTTCTTGTGCCCCTGCCGGGCAGGCAAGATTCCGCTTGCTTCGTAAGCAACAAATCACCATTTCAGAAGAAACTTTCCTATTGACAGCCTGTTGCAGAGTTTTATACAATAAAACAAAACAACGAAACGAGGTGCCTGCTATGCACATCCACCATTTAGCGCTCCGCGTGCGCGATTTCGAGAAATCGCTGCATTTTTACCAGACGCTCACCGAGTTGAAGATTCACACGCAGTTCTCCGCGAACGGCGGCAGCATTGCCTACCTGCAGAACGCCAACGGCGAAACCCAGCTGGAGCTGATCGGCATGCCGGAGGGCGAGACCGTCAAGGCGTCCGGTATGTTCCTCTGCTTCGGTACGGAGGATATCGCCAGCGCGCATGAGCGTGCCGTCCTGCACGGCATGAATCCGTCCGATATCCGTCAGCCGGAGCCGGACGCGCGCTACTTCTATGTTTACGATCCGGACGGTCTGTCCGTGCAGGTGCGTGAATACCGTTAAAACAGATTTTTAAGCGTCGGACGCTGCACCTCCGGCAAATGCCTCAGCTGAGCGAGCAGCTCTGCGCGGTCGAGCGAAAATTCGTCCGTCAAGCCGTTTTGCTGCGCGGCAAGTACACGGTCAAACAGCCGGTCAGCCTGATCAATCTCGCTGTGCAACAGTAGAGCGCCGAGCAGGGTCTGTGCTGCGTCCCATGTCTCCCGCGCTTCATTCAGGCGGTCGTTCTCTACGTCGAGGGCGACCGCCTGTGCCGTGTTATCCACGGCTTTTACACTCCATACACTGCCGAGGATGAGCACGGCACACAGCACGGCAGCCGTCAGCAATCGCTTCATGCACGGCCCTCCTTTTTCTGCAGGAACGTGTTGCCGCAGTCGTCGAGCGTCATCAGGAACACATCCTCGACCGCGATACTCTGGTTTTTCAGCCGCCGCTCGATATCTGCAGGGGAGAGGTGCAGCAGCTCGAGCGAGCGCGGAACCATCTTGCCGTCCGACACGACAACGAGCGGCAGACCGGTATCCTTGGGCGTAATGCCGAGCATTTCCGCCGTGACCGGCTGCTGCGGCTGCTTGAGGATAACCGTCAGCGTGCCGTCCGGCTCGATGACGCCGTATTTCACATCGGACACGGCTGCAACATTCTGCTTGCGGAGTGTCTCTATCACCTCGTCGGTCGTCAGCCGCATTTGCCGCAGCTTGCCAATATCGAGCTGTCCCCTGCGGATGATGATGGCCGGCTGACCGTTCAGCAGCCGCCGGAATCTGCGGCTTTTGAGTGCGGCGAAGCTGAGGAAAATCTCGAGCACCACGAGCGTGGCGATCGGCACCAGACCGGAGAGCAGGGGAATCCCTAAATCCTGCATGGGCACAGCCGCCAGATCGGATACCAGAATGGTAACGACCAGCTCGGACGGGTCCAGCTCGCCGATCTGCCGTTTCCCCATCAGCCGCACGGCGCAGATGACCGCGCAGTATAAAATCAGCGTGCGCAGCAGCGGCACTGCCATACGACTGCACCTCCTTCGTTTGTGAAAATCGTACAGTTTATCGGAGCGAAAACTGTACATGTTTGGCATTGTGTAGTATGGCGAAAAAACAAAGAAATATGCACGACAGTTTTCGCATATTTGCAGTCGGAAAGACGTTGACATTCTGAGAAAACGCCTTTATAATATAAACAACATTCAAAAAGATACAGGCTGCGAACGGAAAAGTAGCGTCCCGGACCCATGATAGAGAGCTGTCGGCTGGTGTAAGACAGTGGGAAACGGAAAGTGCGAAAGTCCTCCGGGAGCCGGATTGCTGAAATGAAATGAAACAGGGTTCAGTGTAAGCTATCCCGCATGATCTGCGTTAAACGATCGGGTGAGTGGTCATGCCGCCGTACAGGGCAGTGTGGCAAAAAGAGTGGTACCGCAGAGTTTTTGGTCTTTGTCTCTTTGTGAGACAAGGGCTTTTTTGTTTATACGGTATCTTGCGGCAATCGTTATCCGGCTGCTGCATAAGTATGTATGCTATGTTGAAATGAGAGAAAGGAGGCGGATTCGCAATGGTAAAGAACGGCGCAGAGATTCTGATCGACGCACTTGTAGAGCAGGGAGTTGATACCATTTTCGGTTATCCCGGCGGTGCGGTTTTGAACATCTATGACGCACTTTACAAAAACAGCGACCGCATTCGACATATTCTGACCGCGCACGAACAGGGCGCGGCACACGCAGCGGACGGCTACGCCCGTGCGACCGGCAAGGTAGGCGTCTGCCTGGCAACGAGCGGACCGGGTGCGACCAACCTCGTAACCGGTATTGCTACCGCGTATATGGATTCCATCCCGATGGTTGCCATCACCGGCAACGTCGGCACCAGCCTTATCGGCCGTGATTCCTTTCAGGAGGTTTACATTGCCGGCATCACCATGCCGATCACCAAGCACAATTTCGTTGTGCGCGATGTGGAGGAGCTGGCGGACACCGTGCGCGATGCGTTCCGCATTGCCGCTTCCGGACGTCCGGGTCCGGTGCTGATCGACATCCCGAAGGATATTACCGCCGCTAAGTGTGAGTTTATCCCGAAGGGCAAGGTTGAGATCAACGAGACCTACGAGATTTCGGACGAAGAGCTGCAGACCGTAGCGGATATGATCGCCGCCTCCGAGCGTCCGATGATCTATTACGGCGGCGGTGTTGAAACCTCTGACGCAGGCGACATGCTGCTGCAGCTGCAGCGCAAGGCGGATATTCCGTCGGCGCACACCATGATGGCCATCGGCTGCATCCCGGATACCGAGCCGCTCAGCCTCGGCATGATTGGCATGCATGGTACGGTTTCCGCCGCATGGGCGGTTGAGCGCTGTGACCTGCTGGTCTGCATCGGCGCCCGCTTCTCCGACCGCGTTGCGACCAACACCAAGCGTTTTGCACCGTCGGCGAAGGTTATCCACGTTGACATTGACAACGCGGAGATCAATAAGAACATCGGCGTTGACTATGCCATTGTTTCCGATGCGGAGACCTTCCTCGAAAAGGTTATGCCGTATATCAAGGAGGCAAAGCACGACGCATGGCGTGCGCAGATTACCGAATGGCAGACAAAGCTCGACTATGTGCCGAAGGACGATGAGAGCGTTATCCATCCGCACCAGCTGCTCCGCACGGTTGCGGAGGAGACCCCGGAGGATACCATCATCGCAACCGACGTTGGTCAGCACCAGCTTTGGAGCGCGCAGTACAACGGCCGCAAGCACGTTCGTCAGTTCCTGACGTCCGGCGGTCTGGGTACGATGGGCTTCGGCTACGGCGCGGCTCTCGGCGCACAGGTGGCCTTCCCGGACAGAACGGTTGTCCACATCACGGGCGACGGCTCGTTCCACATGAACCTCAACGAGATCTGCACCGCGGTTTCTTATAACCTGCCGGTCATCACGATCATTATGAATAACCGCGTGCTCGGCAACGTGCGCCAGTGGCAGACCATGTTCTATGGCAGCCGCTACTCGCAGACCGATCCGCACCGCAAGACAGATTACGTCAAGCTGGCCGACGCCTTCGGCGCACGCGGCGTCCGTGTTACCAATATCGCCGAGCTGCGCGACGCGCTGCGGGAAGCGATGAAGCGTACCGGTCCTGTGCTGATCGACGCACAGATCGACAAGGACGAGCGCGTCCTGCCGATGATCCCGGCAGGCGGCACGGTTGACGATCTTGTAACGGAATAAGGAAGGAGAAATTATGGAAAAGTATATCCTTTCTGTCACCGTACAGAACAACGCCGGTGTTCTGGCCCGCGTATCCAGCCTGTTTGGCCGCCGCGGCTACAACATCGACTCACTGACCGTTTCGGCCACGACTGATCCGAAGGTTTCCTGCATGTCTATCATCGTGCAGGGCGACCATATGGTGCTTGAGCAGATCATGAAGCAGCTGGCAAAGCTGGAAGAGGTCATGCACGTTGTACACCTCGAAGAAGACAGCTCCTGCTGCAGTGAGCTGGTGTTCGTCAAGCTGCATACGCCGGATGTGAGCGTTCGAAATGATATCCGGCAGCTGTGCGACCTGTATGGCGCGCGCGTGGTCGATACGCAGGAGAGCGAGATCATCATCGAGCTGTCCGAAGTGCCGAGCCGCATCGATGCCTTCCTCGACGTCATCTCGAACTTTAAGATCCTCGAGATGAGCCGTTCGGGTGTTACGGCAATTGAAAAATAATTTTGGTTAATTAGGAGTTAGAAATTGGGAATGAAAAGCGCTGCCGCGCCGGAGAAATGTTTCATACCCGGGGAGGAAGCACCTTGCAATCACTGATTACTGACTGCTGATTCATATAATTGACTCTTTATAAATTTTTAGGAGGAAATAAAAATGGTAAAGATGTTTTATGACGCAGACTGCAACCTGTCTCTGCTCGACGGCAAGACCGTTGCAATCATCGGCTTTGGTTCCCAGGGTCATGCTCACGCAATGAACCTGAAGGACTCCGGTGTACACGTTGTAGTAGGTCTGCGCCCGGGCTCCAAGCACGAGAAGAAGGCTAAGGACTACGGTCTGGAGGTTATGACTCCGGCTGAGGCTGCAGCAGCAGGCGACATCATCATGATGCTGACCCCGGACGAGAAGCAGGCTGACATCTACAAGGACGTTATCGAGCCGAACCTGAAGCCGGGCAACGTACTGGCTTTCGCTCACGGCTTCAACATCCACTTCAAGCAGATCGTTCCGCCGGCTGACGTTGACGTTATCATGATTGCTCCGAAGGGCCCGGGTCATATCGTTCGCCGTACATACGAAGAGGGTCAGGGTGTACCGGATCTGGCTTGCGTATATCAGGACGCTTCCGGCAAGGCTATGGACATCGCTCTGGCATACGCTTGCGGTATCGGCGGCGGCCGTGCCGGCATCATCGAGTCCACCTTCAAGACCGAGACCGAGACCGACCTGTTCGGTGAGCAGGCTGTCCTCTGCGGCGGCGTTTGCGAGCTGATGAAGGCTGGCTTTGAGACCCTGGTTGAGGCTGGTTACGCTCCGGAGAACGCTTACTTCGAGTGCGTTCACGAGATGAAGCTGATCGTTGACCTGATCAACGAGGGCGGCTTCGCTAAGATGCGTTACTCCATCTCCGACACCGCTGAGTACGGCGATTACCGCACCGGCAAGCGCATCATCACCGAGGAGACCCGCAAGGAGATGAAGAAGATCCTGCGCGAGATCCAGGACGGTACCTTCGCTACCGAGTGGATTCAGGAGAACCGTGCAGGCGGCCGTGCCAAGTTCCTCGCTACCCGTGCTCTGGAAGCAGACACCGAGCTCGAGAAGACCGGCAAGAAGCTGCGCGGCATGATGAGCTGGCTGAAGAAATAATCTCGCGCTCCGCTTGAGACTATTTCTTATAGGGGGCTTCAAAAGCCCCCTATATATGACCAGCGGTTCCGTAGAAACCACTGGTCAATACCCCCAATGACGCGCCCCACGGGCGCTGAGTCGGGGTGTAAAAAGTCAGGCGCATGTCCTGACTTTTTACGGCACACTTTGTGTGCCGAATGATTGCCGCAACCTTTGGTTGCGGTTAGACGTGAAGCATTTCGCGTGCTGATCGTCAGCTTTTAGTTACCCCGAACGG
>OLRY01000369.1_pt1 | contig 60789 bp, 94 predicted proteins | sample 1672541 | NCBI WGS metagenome assembly OLRY01 (sample SAMEA3136697, study PRJEB25190) | human gut metagenome | biome: human gut; feature: human-associated habitat; material: faeces | place: Austria | collected 2013 | reverse complement strand
TGCTGCCGGGCTGGCGGGCTGCTGCCGGGCTGGCGGGCTGCTGCCCGGCTGGCGATCCGGCCCGATCCTGTGCAGCTTGTGCAAATTGCACAGTTGCACTCCGTAGTGCTTTGTGCAATTCTCCAAATCGCACTCCGTAGTGTTGACATACGCACTCCGGCGTGCTATGATGCAATCACACCAAGCGAAACAGCCACCGACCAGAGGAGCCGCCGCCCAGCAGGGCCGCGGGTTGCAATCTGGGCAAGGCGGCACGATCCACAAAAGCAGGAGGTTAAACCATGATTAACACGCTCGACAAAAAGATCAACGCGCTGGCCGCTCGTCACAGCTGGCACATTTCCCCGCGGGCCGGCGACGGCCTGCACTGGTACGAGGTTGCCCCGATGGATCGCCCAGACCGGGGCGCGATCCTGCGCACGCTGGCCCGGTGCAAGGGCCTGACCGCGGAAACGTGGGAGCCGTACAGCTCCACCGCGTGGGCCTGCGTGATCCGCGTATATGATGCCGCCGAGCTTGCCGAGTGGCGGCGCGTGGACGCTCAAAAGACCGATCTTGCAAACTACTTTTGCCAGATCATCCACGACGGCGGCACGCAGGAGCAAGCCAAGGCCGCCCAGCTTCTCCGCGCTCACGAACTCGATGCGATGCAGGCATACGCCAAGTTATACGCATGACCCGCAAGGCCGACGGCATCCGCCGCCGCTGGTGCAAGCCCAGCGCCCCGCACAACGGGGCGGCGCTCATGGGTCCACCCGATCCACCGACAACACCAACACAATAGGAGGCTACACACTATGACCCGCGATAATAACACTTTGATCTATGATGCAATCGGCATCACCTACACCCCCGCCGAGATTCACGCTATCGCCGCCACGCTCGCCACGCCGGAGCAGATCACCGCCCGCGCCGCCGCTATGGCCGAGGCCACCGGCACCGGCACCGCCGCCGACTATATCGACACCGCCGAGCAGGCCACCATTGCCGACAGCCTGCACACCTACAACACATGGAAGGCCCAGGGCTTGCAGGTAAAGCGCGGCCAGAAGGCCACGATCTCCGCCATGCTGTGGCGCTGGACCGACAAGCCCCCGAAGGCCCAGCGCAGCGACAGCGGCGACGACGCCCCCGATCCCCACTACTACATGAAGCGCTGCTACCTGTTCACCGCCGCCCAGGTCGAGCGCCCGGCCCCCGTCCACGTCAAAACGCCGGAGGAGATTGCCGCCCGCAACGCCGAGCTTGCCGCCGCCCGCAAGGCACGCAAGGCCGCGCAGCAGGCCGCCGCCACAACGGCACCGACACCGGCAGCGCCTACGATCCCGGCACCGTCCCCCACGCCGGAGCCCAGCAAGCCCGCCGCAGTCGTCGCAGTCGTCGAGCATCACACCTTGCACGACGACGCCCCCGCGCCGGAGCCGGTGCAGCTCGATTTTGCCAGCATCGCCGCGCAGATCCTCGCGTGACCTGCCATGACCCGCAAGGCCGACGGCATCCGCCGCCGCTGGTGCAAGCCCAGCCGCCGCCACAACGCGGCGGGCGCTCATGGGTCCACCCGATCCACAACACCAACACCCACAACAGGAGGTAGCACACCATGACCCGCAAACGTCCCCATATTTCCCCTCTAAACCGCGTTTTCGATATTCCCCCCGTTGACAAGTCCCTGCGCCGCGATTTTCTCGCCGGTGCAATCACGATTGAGCAAGCCCGCGACGAGTTTATACACTGCGGTTGGTTCTGCGGTAACGAGAGCATAACAACCACCTACCGCCGTCTCGGCCTGCTCCCTGAGATCAAGCGCATCTGGTAACGACCCGCAAGGCCGACGCATAACGCGCCGCTGGTGCAAGCCCAGCCGCCGCCACAACGCGGCGGGCGCTCATGGGTCCACCGATCCACCCACAACAACCAACACAACAGGAGGAAACATCATGCACAAAACTACCCTCATCGCGGCATACATCGCCGCCGCCCTTGCCGCCTGCATCCACTCCGGCCAGCTCGCCGCCCCGGCACCGTCCACGACATACCCGCTCGCCGGTGTCGTCACCACCGTGGATCGCGCCGCCGATCTCGTCACCTTCCGCACCGGCTCCGGCCACCTGTACAGCCTGACCGGCTGCGATGACTGGCTCCCCGGCGATGTGATCGCCTGCACGATGGACGACAGCGGAACCCCGAACGACGTCACCGATGACACGATCACGCAGTACCGCTACTGCGGTTATGTATCCTGACCCGCCACAACCCGCAAGGCCGACGGCATCCGCCGCCGCTGGTGCAAGCCCAGCCGCCGCCACAACCGCGGCGGGCGCTCATGGGTAACAACACAACACGAACACCGGCAACGATCCAGCCAACGCGCACCCATCGCCACACAATGGCAGCCGCCCCGCCGGGGGAGCGGCACAAGTCCAACGGGAGCCGGTGCACCTCCCCACAAAACAGATTGCACCCGCCGCCGGTCGTCTCCGGCACGGTTTCCGGGCCGCTTATCACCGCAAACAGGCCCCGCAAACGGTCCCCGCGTCAGTGGATCATCCCAGCACGCCGCCGGGCATAAGACCAACGGCAGCTCACAACGGCATCAGCGCCCCGCGGGCCAGCTGCACAACGGCCCGCCGCCAGTAGCACAACAAGGAGGTATTAACACCATGATCCCTAATGACAGTAAAGACTACTACCCAACGCCCCCGGCCCTCGCCGCGGAACTGCTCGCCGGTCTCAAGATCGACGGTCACAGCATCGAGTACGCAGGCGGCCCCATCTTGGAGCCGTCCGCCGGTTCCGGCGACCTCGCCCGCGCCATCGAAAAAGCCGCCGGGTGCTGGTACATCGGCAACAAGCGCGCCAGCGACTACCGCGCCAACGCCAACAACGACATCCTCACGCGCCTGCAGCTTGACTGCATCGAGCGGTCCGCCGCCCTCCGCGCCACTCTCAAAGAAAACGGTTTCCGCGTCATCCACGACGATTTTCTCACTTTCACGCCCCGCGCCCACTATAAGGCAATTATCATGAACCCGCCGTTTTCCGAGGGTGCGCGTCACCTGCTGCACGCCCTGCACATCATGGAGCGGGGCGGGGAAGTGCGCTGCATCCTCAACGCCGAGACCATCCGCAACCCCTGTACCAACGAGCGCAAGGAGCTTGCCGCCCTGCTCAACAAGTACAACGCCCGGATCACCTACAAGCAAGGCGCGTTTACTCACGCCGCCCGCAAGACCTCGGTAGAGGTTGCGCTTGTCTTTGTCACGATCCCGCCCGCGCCGCCGGTCTCCCGCATCCGCTTAGAGCTCAACGCCGAGACGACACAGCGCTACAAAACCGCGCCCGATCTGGCCGCCCTCGTCAGCAACGACCCTATCACGGCAGCAGTCGAGCGCTACAACGCCGCCGCGGACGGTCTCGCCCGCCTGTATGAAGAATACAACGGCATTTCCTCGCTGTTCACCCTGCCCAAAAAGCAGGGCGACAGCAGCGCCCCCGCGCCCTGTGTCTCCCTCAACAAGGGCTACAACGACGCCCTGTGTGACCTCCGCGCCATCTACTGGGAACAGCTTTTCGACCTTCCGCAAATCCGCGACGCCATGACGCAGACGATGCAGAACGACTACCACGAGCGCCTCAACGACCTGCGCCACTACGATTTTACCCCCTACAACATCCTGACCGTGCGTGAGGAGATCTCCCGCAACATCGTTGCAAACATTGAATCCGAGATCATCCGCCTGTTTGACGACTGGACCAACCTCCACTACAACAGCGAGTACAGCAAAAATGTCCACTATTACAACGGCTGGTGCACCAACGAGGCGTACAAGATCGGCAAGCGCGTCATTTTCCGCTGCAATGTCTATTCGTACTGGTCCGACAAGCTCCGCCCCACCTCCGCAGCAAACGATCTTGCCAACATCGAGAAAACGCTCCACTTCCTCGACACCAACGGCGCCGCCTACAACGGCGATGACCTGCGCGCCGCCCTGCAAGCCGGCGAGGCCAGCGGCCAGACCGCAAAAATCCAGCTGCACTACTTCACCGCCACGTTCTACAAAAAAGGCACCTGCCACATCGAGTTCACCAACGCCGATGTGCTGAAATCCTTCAACATCTTTGCATCCCAGAAAAAAGGCTGGCTCCCGCCGTCCTACGGCAAAAAGACCTATCACGACATGAGCACGGCAGATCGCGCCGTTGTAGACAGCTTCGAGGGCGAAACCTCCTACAACGACACGATGGCCCGCCACCTGGTCCCCACCACCGCAACGCTTATGCAGCTTGCCGCTCACAACCCCGCCTGACGATGGCCCCTGGCAATGGCCGAAACCATCTTGCCGCCCCCGGCAAAATGGTCGCGGGAGCCACCCACAACAGCAGTTGTTATATTCCGCACATTTTCTCTTGCGTCCCCACACTACGGCGTGCTATAATCAAGATACTACACGAAAGGTGGTTATAAAAATGCCCGTTTCTGCTAAAAAGCGCATTTCCAACGATACTTTCAACGCCAAGTGTGGCCGCGTCGAAATCCGCCCGCAAAAGCCTGTTGTTGATGATCTCCGCGCCGCCGCCGCCGCATCTGATCAATCCCTGCAAGGCTACATCCTGCAAGCCGTCCGCGAGCGCATGACCCGCGACGGTTTCACCCCCACATCGGACCTCTGGCCCGACTACACAACGAAATGAGGCTTCACCATGAAAATGTCCTTCACGCCCAGTCCTCTCACCGTCAACGCGATCCTCAAGCACCAAGACAAGTCGAAATCCGCCGGGGAACGCCACACCCGCAGCGACGCCATCAACGATCTTATCAACCACGGCGACACGCTGGAAACCCTCTGGCGCCAGTACGGCGATGACATCAAGGCCGCCACGCTGGCCGCAGGCGAGGAAAGCACGCTAGGCTACATCCTCGATGCCGTTCTTGAAAAGATGCAGCACGATGGCTTCACCCCCACATCGGACCTCTGGCCCGACTACACAACGAAAGGATAACTCGCTATGACTTACTACGCCTATCTCAACGACTGCAACGATTTTGCCCGCTGTTCTGCCGACTGGTCCGATCTTGACCCCCGCAAGCCCTACATCACCACAAACGGCCACGGCTGGCAGGAATCCTGCGACAATGCCAACGGCGGTATTGATGTTTCGTGGGCCTTCCATCAAGACCCGGCAGACATTTTCGACTACGCCGCCCAGCACTTCGCCGACAGCTTTACGCAGCGTTTGCAGCTCGCCATCGACAACGATGACCGCGACCCCGACCAGCTGCAAGCCATCGTCGATCTCTTCACCTAATCCGCAACACCACAACAACGATCCCCCGGCAGGCCGCTACAACGACCCGCCGTGGGATATTTTTATTTATTTTCCGTTTCATGCAAATCCAGCACGCGCCAGTTGCTTTTCAGATTTTCCAGCGTGGAATAAGGGCAAAACCCGTTCCCCATGCAGGTTTTGGCGTTGCCTGGGCCGGGGCATTTATCGTCGTCATGTGGACACGCGATGGCCACCGCCAATGCCTCGTCGTCCATTTCCCTGATTTTATCCGCATTGGTAAAAACCACATCTGGGCAATGCTTCTTTCGTGCCTCTTTGCAAGCCTTGCCGCCGTAGTCCAGCAGGCAGCCCGGCACCCTGCACCTGTCACGCAATTTCACTTGTCATTCCACCTTTCGCAAGTTTGTTTTTCTCCCGGCCTCTTTCAGTATTCGGAAATCCAACGCGCCCGCACAAATTTACCGCCCGCAAAAAATCTCTTTCACGCACGCGCACGCATCCGGCCCGCCGGGTCTGCTTCAGCGTATTTTACGCTGACTTTCCGCGTAAATTCAGCGTAAACGATCCGCCCCGCCTTTATACCGCGCACGCATCACGCGCCCGCGCGAGGATTTCTCCCGCCTGCGGCTCGTCCTCCAGCAGCACGCCAAGCCGTGTCAACGCCACCACGCTGACCCGGATCGTCTGCCTGCGCGACAGCCCTACCCGGCACGCCACAAACTCCCAGTTGTGGCCGTCGATATAGCGCGTCGCCAGCAGCTCCTTGTGTTTACTGTTCAGCCTGTCCAGCGCGCAGCGGATCGCCGCCTTGTCGCCCTTCAACACATCCTCCCGCACATCCAGCTCCCGCAGCCGTCTGTCCGTGTCCGTGTCCGCCAGCTTCAACGCCATGTCAGCTGTCTTGTCGCCGTTTCCGGCGGCATGCGGCATCCCGTCCAGCGCATTGCCCCGCAGCGGGTTGTACTCCGCGTCCAGCGTCATGCGTTCCCGCATAATAGCCCTCTGCTGTCCTGCGATGTCCGCATAATACTTGATGATGATCTCCGCTTCTGCCGCCGTCACAACAGCACCCCCTTGTTACCAAACTCTGTTACTGTAAACCGTCGTCTCCGCGCCCAACGCCAGCGGCGCGGCATCTCCCAGCACATTCTCCGCATCCCGGCGCAGCGTCTCCATGCCGTACCCGTCGCCAAGCCTCACGGCAGGCAAAAACCTGTCACGGTAGTAGTCCCGTGCCTCGTCCAGTACCCTCTGCGCCGTCTCCCGGTCAATGCACATGCCGTTCGGCTTTTTCGCCACAAGCGCCGCCGCCCACAGCTTCCACGCCCTGTCGCTGCTCATTCTCTTCTGGATCAGCGCTTCTCTGGCCGCCTTGCGCTTCAGGCTCTCGTCCGCAGGCAGGACAAACCGCAGTTCTTCCACAACGCTGTCCAGCCACCTCTGCGCCGCCCTCTGGTCGTTGTGCGCAGCTGCACGGATGTTGTAATCTTCTATGCAGCAGTTCGCGCACCGCAGATACTCGTCCCTCTGCCCCTCGTTCCACTCCATCACGCTCACTGCTGCCATAGCCACGCACAGCGACACGATCTGCTCCACCGTCTCCCGCGCTTCCTCGGGATCGGCTCTTTTTTTGTCCAGCACACGGCGCACGGCTCCCGCCGCCGCGTTTCTGCGATAAAAGTTAGGTACTCGCTTCATCGTTCGTCCCCGCTTCCTGCTCTTTTTGCTCTTTTTCTTTATCTGCCCAGTAGCAATCGTTCAATACTCTGTCCAGCACTTCATCAATGCTCCATTGCATCTCTTTTGCCTTGCTTTTCAGGTATTCCATGTTTTCAGCGTCCACCGGCAGCAAGTTTTCCGCCGTTTCTTCTTTTCTCTGCCTGAAATCCCGCCCGCACGCTGGGCAAAACCGCACCGGCACCACCACCGGCAGCGTCCGGCCTATAACCGGCTCCACCACCAGCAGCGCGTCTCCCGCGCTGTCCTTTTCCAGCCACAACGCCCCCGCCGGTCCGATGTTTATCTTCCTGTGCATCCTGCACAGCTCGCACAGCTTTACTTCGTCACTCATCGTCAGTCCTCCTTGTCTGCGTACCATTCCGTAAATTTCCAGCCCCGCGGCTCTGCCACCAGGTCTATAAACAACCGCCTGCGGTAAATATAGTCCCGCTGCATCCGCCGGGTAAATTTTGATTTTACTTCCACGATCTCCACGGTGCCGTCCGCATAGGTCAGCACAAAATCCGGCTTGTACCGTGCCTTCGGCAGCTTCAGCCCGCAGTACGCCTTTTCCGGCAGCAGTTCAAACACGATCTGCTCCTGCACCTTCACGACCAGCCCGCACGCCACCTTCGGCAATATCACATCCCTGTAATACCGCTTCTCGCTCTCCGGCACCCTCTTTGTTTTTTGTTTGCAAAAATCCTCGTTTTTTGATTGAGTTTGCTTATTTTCTTCGTTTTGTTTGTCATTTTTCGTGTTTTTTGATTCTTTTTGCAAACAAGTTTGACCTTTTCGCTGCAAAATCTGTAATTCCGCCTGCGCACGGTATCGCGGCGGCAAATCTTCCAGTTCAAGCCTTACTCCCACCTGTGCACCGCCTTTTTCGTCTCCTGCCGGCGTGGATCAGCCCAGAACCGCGCGATCACATGCCATTCCGCCGTAACCTCGTTAAACCGCGGCTCCGCCCCCACAAAAGCATACTGCCGCACCTCGCCGTGCCCCAGCTTCAGCACGCCGTAGCGATCCTCCCAAAATTTCTTGTCGTCTATGTACAGCGTGGCCGCCTCGGCCAGCTTGCGCGGCGTGTACCGCGTGTCGTTCGGCCTCGGCTGCGTCGGCATCCGCAGGCCCTTGCTCTGCCGCCACTTGTGCGTGCGTTTTCCCTCGTATTTCGTGATATACTCGCAGTAGGCATCCAGCCCGCCCTTGTCAAACTCGGCGCGATCCGCCTTCACAAGGCCCAGCGGCTCCACCCAGCCCTTGCCGCAGCGTGTCACCCATAAATCCTTGATCTCGTCAATGCTTAAATCGCACTCTAAGATCATGTGATGGTGGTAACGCACCTCCTTCAACCCCTTTTCCTCGTCCGCGTGCTGAAACTCCGTCACAGCAATGTATTTCACCTTGCGCAGCACCCCGCCGGGGTTGTGGTGGTCCTTCGCCATAGCTTCTTTGTATTTCTGCCGCTGTCGCCGGTTCAGCCGCTCAATGTAGTTCGTCAGTGCCTTTTGCGCGTCCTCGTCATACTCCGGCAGAAAGTCGTCCGAATATGTCAGATGCACCAGCCATGTTTTCTTTTTCCGCTCGGTAAAATTCTCCGATACCTTCCACCGCAGCTTGCGCAGGGCGTTGCGGTCATTGCACCGCTTCATTGCCAGGCTGCTTGCAAACTGCTTTTTTGCCCGCACGCTGGCTCTGTGCTCGCTGGCCGTCACATTCAGCAGATCGACCTCCATGTACTCTTTCCCGCATATCGTTTTCTGCTCCCGCACATATCTGGCTTTCACCGCTGCGCCCTCCCGTTCACATCCTGCCTGCGTCAGGCTCTCTCGTTTGGAATCTGGTAAATAATAGAGAATGGGGGAAAAGATAAAACCGTATACAAGCCCCCCCAGCGGCCCGCAGGCCGCTAAAAAATCCCCGGCCCCCGCCGGGTGGTAACTATGTATTATATATAGGTATGGCCGGAGGGAGTTCTCCCGTTCCCCGTAGGGGGCGGCGTCCTCGACGCCCTGCCTTGCCTCCTCCGCCGCAGCGGGGGAGGTGCCGCCCGCAGGCGGCGGAGGGAGTGCCCCCCCAAGCCTTCCCCCCGAGGGGAAGGTGGCCCCGAGGGGCTGGATGAGGGGCAGCCTTGCCCTTACCTGCCATTCATCCCTTCACCGCACCGCCCAGCGCAACCAGCCACGCGCCGTGTTGGCTAAGTCGATTGCGGCCCGCTGCACGGCGATCCCCGTGTCGTTCAGCAGCGCCGCCAACAGTCCCAGCGCATCGGTCAGCAGCGCCATCACCAGCCACACGGCCATCACCGCCATGCACGCAAACAGCACGATCAACACTTTTACTCGTTTCATCCCTCAATCCTCGCCCTTTCCACATCCTCCGGCCAAAATGTCTCCCGCATCATCATCACCTCATGCCGGAACGCACACGGCACAAGCTCCACGTTCACAACGTAGAACCGCCCGCCATTGGCCGCAAATACCACCTTGCCCCACGCAGGCCGCACACCACCGTCTGCGCACCGCCTCCGCACGATCACGGCGTCTCCCGCCGCAATGGGCTTTTCCTTCTTCCGTCTCACTGTTTCCCGCCCCGTTTCTTCTGTTCATAGATCATCTTGTACACAGTCTGCGTCTGCGGCATACTGTCCACGCTGGCAAACCTGCGCTCATACGCCCGCCGCTGCTCGTACTCCTCACAGTCCTGCTTGTAGTCCTCGCATACGCTGTGGCAGCCCGGTTTCCGCCGGGTGCAGTGGTAACAACTATTCATCCCTGACCGCCTTTGCCTTTTCAAACCGCTTTTTCTGCTTTGCCCTCGGGTATTTCTCCTTGTCCACCGGCGACAAGAACATTTCCAGCGGCCTTGCCCACATCTTCTGCGGGTCGTCCTTGCTTGTGTAGATCACCAGCAGCTCCGCCGTCTCGCTATGCACGGCCACGCCCTGCACCACATACAGCCCGCCTTTAAAATGCCGGTACACGTTCCCGACCATCACGCTGGCCCAGCCCTGCGCGTCCTTCTGCGCTTTGATCCTCGCATCATCCATCCGCTCGTCACCTCCCAAAAATTATCTTCGCCGCGGCCACGATTCGCTTTCCCAGCGGCTCGTTCTTGTACAGCAGTTTTATGCACTCCGTTGCCGACATCTTCAGCATAGCTTCTCGTACAATGTTCCTTTCCTGTACTTCCTGTACTTCCTGCACATACAGCAGAATCCGCATTACCATCGGCATGCCGTACGGCGGCGTTTCTCTCTGCTCCATGCAGCTTACGCAGACCTTTTTTCCGCGCGGCAGCTCCCACATTCTCTGCATGAACTTTTCGCCAAGTTTTGCAAGGCTTGCTTCCGTTATCTCTTCCGCGTACTTAACATCCGCGGGCCAGATTTCCGTCTCCACCGCAATCTTTTCCATCGTTCACACTCCCAGCACTCTGCTTGCCACCATGTCCGCTGTGTGTGTCCATAACACATTCGGGTATTCCTCAATGGCCGCGCCGTAACAATTCCAGTTTTCCTTGTTGTCAAACGCGCCCATGTGCCAGCGGATGCACAGCCGTTCTTCCTCCGTCAGTGACAACGCCCCGGTATCGTTCAAGATCGCTTCTGCCAGTGCAGCGCTGCGCTCTCCGTGGCCTTTCAGCCTGTGGTGCTTCCAGCCGTCGCCGCATTTCTCGTACTCCTCGGTCTTGCACAGATCATGCAGCATCCCAACCAGAACAGGAGAGCGCCGCATCTGCCATTTCAGTCCCAGCTTGTCAGTCAGGCACACAAGCTGCTTTGTTACCGCCCAGCTGTGCTCAAACAGCCCGCCTGGCCATGCGCCATGGTATGTCATGCTCGCCGGAATCTCAAAATATCCCATCGGCTCCAAGATTTCCACAACCCGGCCCGCCGCCCTGCTCGTCATGCCGTTAGTCACAAGCAGGCTTTTCATGTCCTGTGCTGCACTCTTTTCCATCGTCAGCCTCGCTTTCCTTCGTCAACCGCCTACAATTTGTAGGCACTGCATCCTCTGCCAAAAACCACACCGTCACCGGCTTTAAAAAATTCCCACACACAATGTTCTGCGCCAGCGTCGGCATCACCACCGCCCCGGGGAACACCTCATGCACCATTTTTTTCGATCCGCAAACCAGCTTTTCACCGTTTACCGTCATAGGCTACTGCCTTTTCGATCTCATGTTCCATAGCCCGATTACTTCCTTGCGTCCGTCCGACAATACTTTTGGTTTGCCGTCCTTGTCCAGTGTTACCCTTGTTTCTCTTTCAAACCCTACGCCGCATATCTCGCAACGCACCTGAAATGTTGCCGTAATCGCATCTTCCGGGCCGCTGTACCCGCTTTCTGTTTGTTCGATTCCCGGCACCTCACCGCAGAATGGGCAAGGCTTCAGCACAACTTCGCTCATTCAGAATCGTCCTCCCAGTCAAGCATCTGGCCGCACTCTCCGCAATATCTGTTTCTTCTTCCGTCTTTGCTATACAAAAACCGTTCGCTTGCGCAGTAGGGGCACTCCGCGGAATTACCTGTCCGAAATGGATGCACCGTTTTTTTGATTCTCTTTTCCAGCGCCAATTTTGCAAGTTGCATCGCCTCAAACACTTCTTGCTTTCCGCTCTCCCCATAGAACCTTTCTTCGCTTTTCGAGTCCATTATCTCCGCCGCTCTCTCAACCGTCATTTTCTTCGCCCTCTCTTCGCATCTGCTGCCGTATTGCCGCCGCTGTCGCCAGCCCGGCCCTGATCTCGTCCAGCGCTGCCGCAAACACATCATCAAACACAATCGGCAGCACCGCCATGCGCAGGTACATCCCGCATTTCAGCACATAGTACGGGTTTCCGTTGCTCATCGTCCGCCTGTACCACACCATGTACTGCCCGTTTTTCAGCTCGTCCATGATCGGCTCCATCTGCCTTTCATTGATCCCTGCGATCCCGCCGCGCTCATCCCGCAGCACAAGCAGGCGCATCCCGGCATAGGTAAACCCAATCGGCGCTTTCTTGCACGGGATTTCCTCACCGCTCACATCGTCCATGCTTATGCCCGTTACCTCGTACAGGTCGTTGATAACATCCAGCTCCTCTACCTCGCAGCTGATTTCATCCAGCTGCTTGTCCGTCCAGCCAAACACCGCTGCCGCTTCGTTCTCATCACACAGGGCAGGGAAGTTCCTCGGTATCTCCACCGTCGTGATCCCGTCGCTTATGTACTGCGTGCATCCCTTGCGGTACAGCTTCATGCTCATATTTTCCTTGCACAGCTTGCCCATCTTCTGCATATTCATAGTCGTTACCTCCCTGTGCTGCCAAATCCGTTGTCGCCACGCTCTGTCTCGGCAAACTTGTCCACCAGCTTCGGCGTCGGCGTCACAATCGGCAGGATCACCAGCTGCGCGATTTTGGCGCCGGGTTTGAAAACCGTGTTATATCCTTCAAGGTTGTAGAGCTTTACCTTGATGCTTCCCGTGTAGCCTGCATCAATGACACCCTCGCACACAATTCCGCCGTACACATTCAGCCCACTTTTGCTTTTTATCATCCCGACATATCCTTTCGGGATTTCCATGTGTACGCCCGTGTCAATCACACGGCAGTCAAATCCGGGTACATTCGTCAGTGCAAAATATTCCGGCGTGTACAAATCCAGCCCGGCATCCTCCGCGTGGGCGCGGGTCGGCATGATCGCCCCTTCGTCCAGCATCACATTGATTTCTTCCATCGTTCAGCACTCCTTCCCGCAATGCCCCATGCACACATTTTTATCATCCCAGTATTCCGTTGCCTCGATCTTGCGCGGGTCCGTACCAAACTCCGCTTTCAGCTCGTCCGCGTTCTCGTTCACATAGTCAAATTCCAGCCCCACGGCCTTGCAGGCGGCCAGCGCCTCGGCCAGCTTCTCGCCCTCCCGGCAGGTCCACAGGATCAGCACCGCGCCGTTTGCCTTCTCATTCTTCGCGCGGTTGATATTCGGCGCAATCGGCATCCCGATCTCCGGCCACTTGTTCTCAAACAGCGTCCCATCAAAATCAATCGCAATTACTTTTTTCATGTTCGTTTCCTTTCTCCAAAAATCACAACCATGCTCGGAAAAGGCGCACTGTTTTTGCTGTCGCCAAATTTCAGCCGCCCGCGTATGAACCGCACCTCCGCCTTTCCGTATATGTAGTCATGGAACCACCGCGTATCTGTCCGCGCGGGGAGCAGCATTACCGCAAATCCCCCCCCGCAGCAGTTTCAAAGGCTTTCTTTACCCACTTGCCAATTTCCCGGCCATACGGCGGATTGCACCACACCCGGCCCGTCCATGGCTGCGCAAGTCCGTCCTGCTCCTTCGTGTAGAACCTCCTGCACTTCGCGTTCTCCGGCGCGGCGCACACATCCAGCTCAAAGTGAAACTCTCTGTCCAACTCGTCAAAGAATCCCTGCGGCGTCGCCCACACATCCGTCTTGCTGGAAAACATCACGTTATTGTCCATCCTCCGCCTCTCCTTCGTCCAGCATTTGGCTTCCGTCAGCCCGTGCTGTCAATGTTTGTGCCGCCGGTTCCGTTCCGTTCTCATATGCCACAGCATGTTCATGCCCTGCGGTTATTGTGTACTGCGGTTCACCAACGTCTCCAACGCCAAGCCCTGTTCCTCTGCCAAGCGCTTTGCATCTCGTTGCAAGCATCATGTTTACAGGCAGGCATTTATCTCTTGCCGGCGCAAACACTGTCTGATCCTGATGCGTCGCCAGCGTGGCGGATAAATCATTCTGCACCAGCGGCCCCTTGCCGCCGCCCTCGCAGCCTGACCGTATCTTCATGGTGTAGGCGGGGTCATACCCCCCCCCAGCGGGTTTTGCCGCCACCATTCTTTCATGCCAGCGATAGCCGTCACCAGCAATTCCGGCAACTGTTTGCCCCGCCGGGATGCACGGCTCAAAATTCCATCCATGGCTCTTACGCTCAAAAAGTATCTGGTCGGCGGATCGTCCGCCAGTATCGCAGCAAGCGTATACTCTGCGTCTGCGTTGGGGCACTCCCCAGTATTGCGCATTGACAAGTCGGTAGGCCACAGCTCCGTACCCTTCGTAGCCCCCCCCACTTTCCGCGCTGTCGAACAAACTGATCTGCCCCGGTAAGTCGCAGCAATTCGTTGAGTACGGTTTCAAAGTCTTTCCCTCCGTTCGATGATAAAGCCCCCGGCACATTTTCCCAGATCACAAACCGCGGGTATTTCCAGCCGGTTGCCTTCAGCATCTCCAAAATAATGCGTATCGCTTCGCGGAACAACCCAGAACGGTTTCCGTCCAGCCCGGCCCGCTTGCCCGCAATACTCAAATCCTGACACGGGCTGCCGAACGTGATAATATCCACCGGCTCGATGTTCCCGCCACAAATGTCGGTAACACTGCCCAGATGCTTCATGCCCGGCAGATGCGTCTTTGTCACTGCGATAGGGTAGGGCTCCACCTCGCTGGCCCAAACAGGCTGCGCACCGCACATCGCCGCACACAGCGGCATCGTGCCGGACCCGTCAAACATGCTGCCCAGCTTCACATTCGCCGCACCCTTGCCCGTGTCAATGGCAACCCGCGCCACGGCACGCTGCACAAAAAACAGCGCGTTCGGCAGCGCCATACCGTTGCCCCACATCTTGTACTCGGCGCTGTCCGTATGTAACCCGTTGTGCCACGCTGCCAGCTTGTCCGGCTTTTCCAGTATGCTTTTCTGCGGCCTCTTGCCTTTGATCGCGCAGTCTGTTTCGTACACCCTGCGCCAAAATGCAGCAGTTTCCTCCGGCATGTCCGGCGGCAGCTGTTCGATCTCACCCCATCCATCCGGGAATCCTTGCAGTCTGCCGCACTCCACCGGCATCAGGCGGCGCACTATGTATTTCGGCTGCACATTTTCGCCTGCCTTCTGCACAAATGATTTTCCCTGTCCGCCTCCGCACTCTCTGCTTTGCAGTGTCGGTGCCGGCGCGTCTGCGCTGTAACACCGCTGTTCCTGCGCTTCTCCCGGCGTCAGGCACCCCGTATCGTAGGCTACCCCGTGCCTGTCCACCGTGTTCAAGGTAAAGCTCACATCCTCTCCTACGCCCGCTCCGTTCATGCCTGCATCCCTGTCAATGATGTTCCCTTGCAGGGCCACAGCTTCGTTTTTGTGCGCTATGATCGTTCTGTCATGGTCTGTTGTCAGCGTCGTTGCCGTATTCATCTGGCTTTCTGCGCCCCCCTGCGTGCTGGCCCTGCACAAAACATCCACTACCATCGGCGTGTTGCCCCCCCCCTGCACCGTATGTCTGCGTTACCGTGCAGGCTACATCAAGCGGTCCGGTCGCTCTGCTGTCCTGCCCGTGCCAGTCAAATACCCACGCCATCGTCTGCCTCTCCTTCATCCAGCAGCAGCACTTTTCTGTACCGTTCCTTAAATTCTTCCAAATCCTTTGCCTGGTTCGCCATCGCCCACACAAGGCGCTCGTAGTTGCCATTCCGCGCCGCATACGCATCTGCCGCCTGCTTCCATCCCGCGTCCCGTCCGCAGCACCATGCCGCGCATACGCCCAGCACCGATACCGCGATCACCGTTGCCGTAACCATCCTCAACATTGCCCCTTTCAAAATTTATCCATCTTGTGCCGGGTGCAGGGTCCGGCCCTGCTCTCTGCGCCCGCGTCTGCAAGCGCCACCCGCCCTATAACAAAGCAGGGCAGCGGCCTTTAACACCGCCGCCCCGCTCTGAGTATTTCTGCGCCCCGCTGTTAGCACTCAGCAGGGTAATTTCATGGTTTCCGCCGGGCTTTTCCGCCCTCCAACGGTCTCCATCGTTCCTCTTGCAGTTTCAGGCCGTTTACTTCACACGGCGGGAACAGCTTTTGCGGCAGCCGCCGCTTCGCCTCTGCATCCGTTTCGCGCCAAGCCTTCGGGTCAGGGTTCGGCTCGTAGTTCCTGCACCCTGCGTCCAGCCCGTTACAGGCGCGGCAGTCCGCCCGCGTGATGGTATAAACAAACTTGCATTGCTGCATACAATCCTCCTAAGTGGGCTCGCTTCTGCCGCCCTTCTTAAAACGCCGTGCACATTTCAGCCACAGCACCCCGCCTGGCGGCTCTGCCACAACCCGCGCCGGGCCGTACTGCCGCAGTCCGCGCAGCTTCTCCGGCCTTTCCTGCGGCACCCACGGCTCGCGCTTCCAGTTCCAGCACCCTGCATAGCCGATCAGCCGGCGCAGGTTTCTGTACACTTCTTTCGCCTGCTCGCCCGTGATCTCAAGCTCTGCCCGGAACTCCGCCCACATCTGCGCCAAATCCCAAGCGTCCGTCTCCTCCGCCTGCACATCCGCCGGGGCCGTAATCGTCACATCCAGCACGCCGCATCACCCGCATTTCTTCCACATCTTATCCGGCTTCATCGGTGCCATTCCGTGCATGGCCGCATACATTTCCTCGGCCTGCATCCTTGCCACCTTTCGCGTGATCCGCCGCGCTGCCGCTGCCAGGTCCAGCCCATAGCTCCACAAAAGCAGGGCACACAGCCCATACGCCAGCGCCGCCAGCATACCAACCACAAATCCGCCCACCGTTTCTCGCTCGGCGCTCTGCACGATCTGGCAAACCGTCACGACCACCATCCATGTACCGCCCATGTTGCATACAGCGCTCACGCCCTGCATCAGCATTCTCTTTCTCCGCAGCTTCTTCATCATCCGACCCGCCTTTCTTCGATCCACTTCTGTAAAAACGCTGTGTAAACCGTGTAGCAGTCATTCTTCGTCAACCCTTCCACACGGTCTATCACTTCACCGAACGGATACACCCCGCCAAAAATTCCCGCTTTCAGCTTGTCCACGCTCATGCGGTATCCCTCGCACCGCAAAATCTCGCAGGCATCCGCCAGCGGCAGGGTAGGGGTTCTCACATCCTCGATCCGCATACTGCGCACCGCCTTTCTTTTTTCTCTCTGGTGCCGCGTGCTGGTATCGGACCAGCCGTGCAGGGCAAATGCCCAAGCCCTGCACGCCGACCTCGGCGCGGCTCATATAAACCCCGGCGTGAACAGGTTACCGGGGCGGGGTGTAGGCTCTGTCCGTTTCACATCGCCCTTGCCCCTGCACTTTACCCGTGCCAGGTGCCGACAAACTTTCCCCCACTGTCAGCCGCGGGATGGCCCCGCCGGTCCTCATGCGGGCACGGCGGCGGCATAATATTGCCGGTCTTTCCCGGCTGTCAGCCATGTGGTTATAGAGAATAGGAGGTTTTCTGCGGGTCCACGGCTCTGAACCGTGCTGCAAACGCCGTCGCTAAGCGCCCCGCCCATATTCCGGCGGCCTCCCGCCGGGGATCAGTTCTCTAAAATGTCATCCACAGAAATTTGCCCTGGCAGCACATCTTCCTCCATCCACCAACGGAACACATCTTGCCCTGTACCGCCCGTCATCCAGCTTCCGTCCATCTTTCCGCGCGCTCTGCGCTCATCAAGCATCCTGTCAAATGCTTGTATGTAGAGCTTCTCGTAAGCAGGCCAGCGTCGGAACTCCGCATACCGTTTCTTGCTCGCCATCGGGCAGCCGATACAGCCGACGCGGCTGAACCCACATTCATACAGCGGATTGACAGGCACCTTTGCATCCTGCAAAAAGCTCCATACTTGATTGTCTGTCCAGTCCACAATGGGGTTTACTACGCGCTTTGCGGCCACCTTGCACCCCTCAAAGATTTTGCTCGGCTCCTGTTCTTCGCCTTTCAAAACGATTTTGTTCTCTTTGTTCCGGGTGTACGCTTCAAAAACGCCTCTGTCGCGCTTTCTTCGGCTGCTTTCCGCCCACCGCACGCCAGTTGTGATGAACCGCCCGTTTCCGCCCTGCTCTTTCAGCACAGCGCAGCAGTACCGCATGATTCGTGTCGGCGGCATCAGCTTTTGCGGGATCAAACTCCACATGCTTGTTCGCTTGCCCTTATAAACGGGGTAGTTGATGGTGCATTTCACGCCCAGCGCTTCAAGCCGCGCAAATTCCTGCCGTACAAACCGCACTGTCTCCGGCGCATCCGCAGTTGTGTGGTTGTGCTGCACTTCAAACTGGATGCCCCCCCTCAGTGCAAGCTCTACGCATACGCTGCTGTCCTTGCCGCCGCTTGTCGTTACCACAAGCGGCGTGCCGTAATACTTCAGCGCCATGTCGCTTGCCGCTTTCAGCCGCCCAATGGCAATCTTCTCCGGGTCGCCGCTTGTCGGAAGTGTCGCAAGGCCCCAATCCTCGCTCATTCCGGCTTCACCCTCCTCGGCAGTGCAATCGTTACGCCCTCGCTAAGAATTTCTTTATCGTCTTGTTCCAGCACCAGCCGGATCATGCCCAGCAAGTCGGCTTTTGCCCGCTCTCGGCCCACCTGTTTTTCCGTCACGCTCACAACGCTGCGTGCCACAATGGCCGCTGCCATCATGGACCCGCGCACGCCGCCCTGCGCCATCACGGCAAACCCTGTCGGCGTGTTCCCGTTCTCGTCCTGCTGCCACATCACCTTGATAAAATTCTCATTCATTGTCTCCGCCGTCCTTTCACTGCTGTGTCGCAGCGCCCCGCGCCCCGGCCTGCGCTTCGATTTCTTCATCCGTCGTATCCAGTGCCAGTTTCACCGCGTCCAGCAGGCATTTTTTTGCCTTTTCTTTGCCGCAATTCTGTGTAATAATGGTTTCACAAGCGTGGCGCACCATAAGGCAGGCTGCCGTTGCTTCCTCCATCGCGCTTGCCTCCGTATCAATCGCAATGTTCTCCACCGCCCCGGTTTTCGCGTTATTCTCCCACGAAACCTTTACATACCCTTCATTCATCGGTTTCTCCCTTTCTTCCGCACTCCCGGATGATCTCGTCAACCTTCATGATCGCACCGTTGTATTCTGCGGTCCGGCGTTCCTCCGGCACTTCCGCCAGCAGTGTGCCAAGCAGATACGCAGCGGCCATAATGTTCTGATGCTCGCTGTGTCCGTCTGCTATGGTGCAAATTCCGTCGTTGTCATCCTGCCAGTACACGGCGACCCTGTGCCGCTTCGCCCGCTCCGCTTTCCGCTCGGCGTTCTTCTTGGCGGCAATTTCTTTGTATATGGCTGCTACTATCTTTTCTGCCTTGCCCTGCCCGTTTTCGTTGTCGTACTGGGTGGCGTCAGTTCTTTTCATTCCGGGCCAGAAATACATATAAATCCGTCTGCCGTACAGTTTTCGGATGAGCACCGGCTCGTTCGCTTTATGCCCGCTCAACTCGTCCAGCAGTTCCGACGCTTCCTCTTTCGTCATGCTTTCGTGCTTGCTGTACATTGCGTCTTGCTCGTCCGGCTTTGCCGCATTGTATAGCGCCGCCAACAAGACCGCTTCTCCGATGCCTTTCACATTTATGCCCATCTTGTCCGTGTCCTTTCCGCCCCCTGCCTCCACCGCCGCAGCGGGACAGACTCCCCCGGCGCGGGGGAGGTGGCCGCAGGCCAGAAGGGGAATAGTGGCCCCGCAGTGCCGGAGGGAGCTTTCCTTTCCAAGTATCATTACTTCCGGGTTCTTGATTTTCAGTGCATCAACCCCCAGCCAGCGCCAAGGCCCCAGGCCGCCGCCATCTAGTGGCAGGTCGTCCGGCAAATCGTCACCGAGCATTACCTTTTCCGGCAGCTCGCAGGCCCGCGCCATGCAGGCCTGCGCCATCTCGTGCCGCAGCGCCGTCAACCACGCATCAAGCCCGTCGTTGTGCTTCACGCCGCACCGCCGTCCTTCTTCGGCTCGTCCTCGTGCGCACCGCTCACCAGCGCCGCGCCCTCGATCATATACCCGATCTTCTCCTGCGCATGGTCCGGCAGCTTTCGCAGCGTCTCCACCATCTCGCGCATTTCCTTTTCTTTCTCACTCATGGTTTCACCCTCTTTGTCTTTTCTCTCCTCCCGTGCTACAATGGCAGGGGAAGGAGGTGTAAATTTTGAAAATAAATCTTGATTGCGTCCGCGATGTAATGCTCTGTGTTGAAGCAAACACCGGCCTGCATCAGCGCTGTTATTTCATCGACTATGCTTTGAACAGCGCACAGGAGTTTGTCGGCGATTTGTCTCCCACGCCTGACTATCAAGCCGAACTGGAAACGAAGTATCACAACGAGGAATTGCTCTACCACTTGAAATACTGTATCGAATCCGGCTTGCTTTCCGTGGACGGCCCTGTCGGCCTGTACCAGACGTGGGTTTGCGACCTCACGCCTAAAGGCCACGACTTCCTTGCAAACATCCGCAGTAAAAACGGCTGGAATAAAGTCAAGTCTCTTGTTTCCAAGGCCGGTTCCAACTGCGTTGACGTGGTTATTGAAGTCGCAAAAGCCGTTGCAGTGGAAGCAGCAAAAAACACTTTGCTGTCAGGCGGATAATTTTCCGCCATCCCTGCCTTTCCACCAGTGCCCGTGTGCCCTCAAAGGGCGGCGGGCACTTTCCTTTTCTTTTGGCATCGGCAACAATGCACCGCGCAATCGCGCTGCTTAAAATGTGTTTCGCTTTGCTCACCTGCTTTCCTGCGTGTGTATTCCCACATTTTTTGCATTTGTTTTGTGGAATATCCACATAATATCACACACAAATGTGTCTGTCAACACATTTTCGGAAAAATATGTGTTGACTTCCACAATTCGTTGTGTTATTGTGTGTTCAAAGGAGGTGTGCTATATGAATGAGCGACTTATCACAGTCCGAAAATACTTTCATCGGACGCAAAAAGACTTCGGCGATGCTCTCGGCGTCAGCCGCGATGTCATTGCCAGCCTTGAAAGCGGCCGCGTTCCTATAAAGGACGCATTTGTCAAACTCGTCTGCCGCGAGTTCGGCGTCAACGAAACATGGCTGCGCACCGGCGCAGGCTCCATGCTGGATGAATCCAAGCCCTCTATCCTCGCCCGTCTGGCCGAGGAAAAGCAGCTCACCCCGCGTGAACAGGCCATCGTCTCCGCATTTATTGACCTGCCCCCGCAGGATCGCGCTGCTATCATGCGCTACATGGATTCTCTTGTTGAAAAGCTCTCCCAGACCCCGCCCGATCCTCAAAAAAAAGACTTCGATACCGCATCTTCCTCCGACGGGTAGACTGATCCGCCGGGCCGGAGGGAGTTTTCCCGCCCCGCCCAACAGCAAAAAGGCCAGAACCACACCGGTTCTGGCCTTTTATGTTGCAATTTATTCTTTTGTGTGTTACTATGTTCTTAAATCAATACAGATGCGTGCCGCTGTTCCGTTTCCTCCGGCCCGCATCCGCTTTGCCATAGCAGGGGAGACCCTGCTATTTTTTATTTAGGATGTGTAAATCTATGAACGATCAAAAGCCCGATACCGGCAGCCGCTTTTCTTTCGTCCTCTCACTTGTCATCTTTGTTCTTCTTTCTGTATTTATTGTTAAATTTGTTGTCCGCGTTTTCACCCCAAGCAAAACACAGCCTCCCGCGTATTCTTCCTCTGTCTCTTCTGCCGCCCCCACGCCGGAACCAACCCCCACCGCCACGCCGGAGCCAACCCCGCACCCGGAGCAGGCCGACGCGGATCGCGTCGGCTACCCGCTGGATCAGTACCTCAATATGAAGCAGACGATGCTTGACTGTGGTTTTGATGAAACCACCATCCGTCTTGTCAAGGCCATCGGCACAAACGAGGCATACTGTAACTGGGGCAAATCCGTCGTCAAAATCCGTTTCGATGCCGATTATAAGGTCTGCCGCATCTATGCCGGTGATACAGATATTTACAACAACGGTGCCGTTGTCGGTGACGTAAACGACATTCTCGTGTCGTCCATGCAGTACGCCACCCTCTGCAACTCCGCCCAGTCCGATGTTTCCAATTATTTGAAGTCTCCCTCCACCGCCGTGTACCCGGATGTTCTCGGTGACGACTGGACCGTCGTCCGCGATTCCGATTACTTCTATGTAAAGTCCTACGTTGATTCGCAGAGCGGTTTCGGCGCAACGCTCCGCACCAATTTCATCTGCCGCTATACATGGGATGGCGTGGATTATACCTTCCCCACGCTTGTTGACGTTACTTTTGATGATTGAATTTTTCGGAAAATTTCTCTCAATATAACTTATAAGTAATATTTTCCCCAAAAAGTAAACACTTTAATCTTTGCAATTAACTTGCGTCTAGCTTGCGTTTTGTTTTAATCTAATTGCGTTTTTATCATTACTGCGCTGTTTTTTATTTTCTTTTAACTTGCGTCTGTCTTTTCATTGTCTAAATAGTATCTTTCAATGTCAGGTGGTGTGCCCATGCTCTGCATAAAATGTAAACAGGAAATCCCGGATATATCTGTATACTGCATGTTCTGCGGTAAAAAGCAGGCGTCCGCCTCCGCAGCCCCCGTCAAAAAGCCTCATAACCCCAACGGCACCGGCACAGTTTTCAAGCGTGGCCGCACCTGGTCTGCCCGCGTCCGCGTCAAGCGCCATGGTGTCATCGTTTCCGAGCGCACCAAAGGCGGCTTTGCCACCCGTGCCGACGCCATCAACTACCTGCCGCAGCTCCGCGCAATGGAAAACGGCGGCGCAAAGTCCCACACCGTGGACGAGATTTTCCAGATGGTCCAGCAGTCTAAAAAGTGGCTTGAAATCACCCCCGACAAGCGCAGCCACTACATGACTGCCTACAAACGCATGGAGTGCATCTATGATCGGGACGTTGCCAGCCTGCGCTATTCTGAATTGCAGAATCTTGTTGACGGCATTGATGGCGCGTTCTACCCCAAGCGCGACGTCAAGACGATTCTGCAAAAGATCGTTGACATGGCCGTATTGGAGGAAGTCTGCCCAGCCAGCAAATCCCAGGTGATCCGCTGCATAGAGCTTCCCAGCAAGCCGCTTACCAGTAAGGACGCACGCACGCCGGAGGAAATGCACGCCATCTGGAATGACTGGAATAAAACCCACGACCTTATCACCGGCTATGCCCTCATTATGGCCTACACAGGTATGCGTACTGGGGAGCTGTTCGCACAGGACGTCACGCGGGTAAACCCCGCCGGGCAGGTCATTGTCGGCGGCATCAAGACCGAAGCCGGTAAAGACCGCGAAATTCCCATTGCCGATTGCATCGTGCCCATCGTCAAAGCCGTCATGCCGCAGGCCCGCTATGGTATGGTAGCCTACGACGAAAACACCTACTACTCCAACTGGGCGCAGATGGTCCAGCGCACCGGCATCCGTCCCTTGGGCAGCTATTGCCAGCGCCACACCTGCTACACGAGATTGCACGAGCTTGTGCCCGCCGTTTCCGACGTCGTTATAAACTCTATCGTTGGTCACAGCAATTCCAAAATATCCAAGTTGGCAAATTCCTACGGCCACATTTCTCTTGCCGCCAAGCTGGAAGCTGTCAACCGATTAACACTATAACAAGAAACATATAGACTTGCGCTTTGACTTGTCCGAATATGCAATAATTTTGCGGCCTAAATTTTATGCAATTTTCGGCTTTTTACAACGCCTTTTTGGTGGTTGTTTGTGTGGAATAATTCTCAAAAAAAGTAGATGTATCGCGGTGTGTACACGGTGTGTTCTTTCTTGAACAAACAGTCGTATATTCGACATTTTTCTTTATTTTCTCGCCCCTGCTAAGGGCGTAGGGTGGGAAACCGCCGCGAGAGTTCAAATCTCTCTTACTCCGCCAATGTAAAAACCGCGATACAACCTGCAAAGGTTGGTGTATCGCGGTTTTTCATTTATCAGATAGTGCTAGATACTGTTGAATACTGTTAGATAATGTTTCGTAAATGGTTCGTAATCGGCCAAAAGTTCGTAAAAAGTTCGTAGTGATCCGCCCCAAAAATCACCGTAAAAAAGCGGCAGGCTGCCCCATTGAGCAGCCTGCCGCTTACTTATTTACCGTTGTTTTTCCCTTCGGTCTGCGTGCCGAAGTAGAACGCCACCACCATGGTGACAATCGTCATCACTGTGTCCGGCTGCAGGCCGCCCCGCAGCGCAAGAATTGCAAAAACTGCAACAACCACAAGGGTGACGATGGTTTTTACCTTGATAAGCGCTGCCAGATTTTTCAAAAAATCGCCCATAGATATGCACCCTCTTTCAGCCGATCAGATGCTTCTGCAAGGCTTCCTTTGCTTTCTGCATCTGGTCAATGTTGTTTCCATCCAGATTGTGGTCAAGCAGGGCCAGCAACGCCTGCATGGTCACATGCTGCCCCTCGTCCATGCGGTCAAGCCGCTGTTTGTCGTTTCTCAAGAATCCCTCCATGGCATTCACCCGCGTTTCAAGCTGTGTGATGCGTTTGTCCTGGTCGGTCTTCGGCTTTTTTACTGCGGTGATTACTTTGCTGATGGCAACGCCCCCGGCATACAGCCCGGCAGCAGCACCCGCCGCGTAAATTAAAAACGCCCAGGCCTCCGCAAGTGTAAACGAAAATACATGCTGCATCGGCATCACACCTCCGCCCATTCAGATTTGTACAGCCCGGCATCGGTCAGGCCGCGGCTCTGGCACACGGCAAAGACGGCGTCTGCGTCCCCCTGCGATACCGGCCCTACCGTGATGACCTGCAGCTTGTTTGCAGGCTTGTCCGCTGCGGGCAGGGCCTTGACCAGATGGTTCAAATCAACCGCGCCAGTGATACCTGCCATGCCGCCCTTTGCGGTCTGGCTGTATTGGTGGATGTGGCGCGGCAGCGTTTTGTCGTAGTTTGTGCGCGTGTCGGCCAGCCAGCCAATGTAGTCCTTGCACAGGCCCTCGTAGTCGATGTTTGCCGTGGCAAACGACGTAAACGTGTAGACGCCCGGCTGGTAGCCCAGCGCCGCCGCACGTACACAGAACGCTCGGGCGCAGGCCGTGCGCTGCGCCTTGGTCAGGTTGTCCGCACGGCCATCGTGGACGCCGGTCTTGGTTGTGTGTCCCCATTCGCTGTCGAAGAACAAGGGATAGCCTGTCGGGGCCAGGCTGGCGCAGAAATCCGCTTCGGCGCGGGCCTCGTCCTCGGTGATGGCCTGGCTAAAGAAGTAGAACCCCAGCAGCTTGTTGTTGGCCTTGGCTCCGGCCAGGTTGGCGTTGAACTGCTCGTCCTTCATCAGTGCGCCGCTGCCATAACCACGGTAGCCGATGCGCACCAGGGCGCGGTAGGGAACCTTTGCCCAGTCGATGGTGCCCTGATGGTGAGACACATCAATCAGCACTTCCTCGCCGCTTGTCTGCACAGGCTGGCCACCGTATGTGCCCGCCTTGTTGGGTATGCCTGCATACGCAGTCGGGTCAAGGCCCTTGCTCTTGGCAGTGGCTCGCACCTCAAAGTGGCAGTGCGTCCATGTGCCTGCGGCGTTGCCGGTCTGGCCGACAACCGCCAGCACATCGCCGGTCTTGACTTTTGTCCCTTTGTCGACAAGCAGCTGCGAGCAGTGTGCAAAATACAGATAGTTCACTGCATCCGGGGTCTGGTTTGCGTCCAGCTTCACGCAGACATAATAGCCCCATTCCCATGTCTTGTTGCTCTTGTTCGTCACGATGCGGGCTGTAACAACAGTTCCTGCAATGCTCTTGCCGTTGTAGCCGGGCATGCGGATTTTGTCGTCATCCATACCGCAAACATCAATGCCGCCGTGCCAGGTCTTGCCGCCGCCGCGCGTGTAACCGTAGCAGCTGTACGGGTACTTCACGAGATTTCTTCCGCTAAAAATCATGGTATCACTTCCTATCATTCGTCGGTGGTATTTTCAGCGCCGTCAACCTCCGGCACATCCGGCGTCTCCGCAACCTCGTCTGCGCTCTCTCTCGCATCCACCGCATCATAATACGCCTGCGCCAGCGCCTCCACCTCGGCAATATCCGCCTCATCCAGCAGGCCGTTGTCGTAGTGCGTGTATGCTTTGTCAAGCCAAAACGCAACATCACGTCCTGCTGCAATCTCTCGCTTGATGCTGCGCAACGTCAAATCGTGCCGCGCTTTGCTTTTAATCGCCATTTTATTACTCCTTTCAGTTGATAGAAGCAACCGCTGCTTCCAAATCGGTAATCCGCTTAATCGGGTCTGCGCGTCCCGTCACAGTCGCGCTGTCGGCATCGGTCAGCACGGTGTTTGCTCCTGCAAGCGCGATCAACGGCTGTGCGCCTGTCGCAGTGAAGGGCACAGGCTCGTTCAAAACATAAGCTACTTGAACAGGCGTCCCCGCAGTGTACAAGTCAGCAAGGAAAGTCTTAAACGATGTTATTGCTTCTTTGTCGTTCGTCGTGTCTGACAACGTATCTGTCTTCATGCAGTAAATTAGATATTTAGAACCCCCAGAATCAGCAAAGCCAATTCCCACGTTCTTTCCACCCCATATATCTCCTGTTGTACGCAGTACGGTGCTGCACAGAATTTTATCTCTATCACCCATATCCTTGGAATAATCATTGATATCATAGGTATAAAAGCCTGTGACAGTTGCGTTGTTTTTATTAACGCCCCACGTGTTCCAGTTTTCCGTACCATCCAGCGATACAGATTTCCACGTCTCCTGCCCCTCACCGCTCACCGCGTCCACCTCACCGCCATACACGGTTTCAGGCAGGGTCAGGGGGGTGGTCTGCCCAATGTATGGTTTGTAGGTGGTGGGAGTGTCCTTCGATACGACAATCGCAACAGTCATATCAATAACATCGCCTTTTGCAAACTGTGCATTCATAGCAATAACAGTTTCATCTTTTGCCCGTAGTCCGTAGAGCGTGTAAGTTTGCTTCGTTCCCTCTATTGTAAATCCGGTGATTTTCAGATTTCTTCCTGCAAGAAGTTTTTGCTTGGTGTCAAGGATGCCGAAGCTGCCACCTCCAACTTCACGGTTGTAAGTTCCACTTAAATGAACCTTGTTGTCCCCAATATAAGTTATCGTTAAGCCATACGGTGTATAAGTGTTATAGGCGTTCTCTTTTGGATTCAGCAGATTCTCCCCACACCGCTCCACCCTCACGCTGTCACGTCCCTTGATAGGCCGGATGTTTTCCGGTGACGGCGTTCCCGTGCCCTCCTGCATGGGCTCCCACTTCGCTTTCACGCCAAGCGGATAACCCGCCACGGGGTAACACACCACAGGGTTGCCGCTTTCTTCCAGCGGTGGACAGAGCATGTCCACGATGTGCTTGCTGCTCCATGGCGCATCCTCGCTCACCGCCGCATCATCAATCTGTACGCCGTCCTTTCCGGCAGGCCCCTCCGGGCCAATCTCTCCCTGCGGCCCCTGCTCACCGCGCTCACCCTGCGGGCCAGTATCACCCTTGGGGCCAACCGGGCCAGTTTCGCCAACAGGCCCCTGCGCGCCGGTATCGCCCTTCTCGCCTTGTACACCCTGAACGCCCTGCTCACCTTGGGGGCCGCGCTCTCCGGTGTCGCCCTTCTCGCCCTGGATACCCTGCGCGCCTTGCGGCCCAACAGGCCCCTGCGGGCCGACTGGGCCGATAAACTTCCCGTTGTCGGCGTCCTCCCTCACGCTGTTGGCGACGTTCTCCGCGTTCGTGGCGCGCTGATCGGCGTCCTTTGCCGCGTCCCGGGCATCCTGCACCGCCTGCAGCACCTGAGCCGCCAGCTCGGGCGTCGGCTCTGCATCCGCGCCGCCGTATACGCCCGCTTGTTCAATGATCAGATACTCCACGTTACAACTCGCCCGCTGCACGCCGGAGGCCAGCCCGACCAGCACAAGCACGCCATCCTTGGCCTCCTTCGTCACCTCGGGCGGCACGTCCATGGCATCCCCATCCAGCAGGGCCACGCGCAGCGGCTCTTCCCGCCCGGGGATGTGCCACGTTGCGGTGAGATTCAGCCCGTCCCACCCGGCCCCGCGCTCAATTTTGATACTCTCCGTGCCATAGCTGGAATTAGTCCCCAGCACCAGCTTTCGCGGGGTGGGGGAGTAGTTGTCAAGTCTCAAAGTATGTACCATGCTCTACCTCCTTAACAGTACAACAGTTTCTCGGCGTCGATTACGATTGGTTCTCTGCCATGCTTTAGCCCTCATCTCATACGGTAACAATAAACTCCGGCGCCTAATGTATAAACAACACCTGGATCATGATTCGTTTTGTGGAAAATGTCATATAGGTAGGTTAGTGGTGTTATCTGTGCCGTGCCGTTTCCGGCATAGGCTCCAATATTCAGCATATTGGCATTGCATACATTTGTAACTGCACCGCTATTTCCAGGGCCGCTATAATGCGCCAGAAAACCGGGCTCCGGTATGCCTTGTGCAACCACTGTTGCCGCGTACTCCGGAATAGGGTTTCCATAGCCGCCCTGATACTGTATGACCAGATATAAATATTTGTCTTTTGTCCATGTTGCCGCCTTTACGCGGCCTTCGCCGTTGTGGTATCCCTCCGGAACCGTCACCGCACCGCCCGGCGCAATCGTTGTGCCCCAGCTGTCCCGGTTCGGCATTTTCCCTTCCTTGATGGTTTTACCGCCTGCGTAGTATTTCTTTCCGGTCAGCACATCGGTATCTGCGGCGGTGGCCTGTGCCAGCTTGGACGCGCTTAATCCACCGCCGCCGTTAAAATCCAGTCGGCTCCCGTCATAGGTAAACAGCACCCATCGCCCGGCAACAACGCTGTCACCGTCCGCCGCATCCGCGCCGCAGTAGGCCGGTACGGCCTTGCCGTTGACCGTCCAGGTATCGCCCGCGCTCCACGCGGCAGGGACTTTAAACCGCCCCACCGCGCCGGAGCCCTTCAGGGCATAGACCTTGCCGGACTTCGTGCAGCTGTACAGCTGCACCGCCGCATCAAGGCTCAGGCCCGCCGGGTCGTACTCGGCCTTGGTCATCACGGCAGTGCCCGCGTGCAGCTGGTCAAGCTCGGTCTCGATCTGCTGCAAAAACGCCGTGAACGCGGCATTCATCACGCCGGTGTCCACGCTGTCCATCGTATCGCGCATCAGGCCGCAGCAGGTGCTGTCCAGCCGCAGGTCCACAATGTTGTCCGCGCTGATCTTCGTCGCGCCGCGCGGGCGGGTGATGCGGTACAGGAAGATCTCGTCGTAGTCGTCATCCCGGCGCAGCTCCGGCAGGGCAGGGGAGGCCGAGGCCGTGCCCGTGCGCACCTCCAGCCCTGCCGTGTTGGTGTTCTTGTCGTAGGTCAGGGCAACGGCATCCCAACGCGGGTTTGTTCCGTCCGCATCCGTAAAGGTCAGCTGGGTATTGGCCAGCAGGTAAGGGAACGCCGCCCAGTATGTACCGGGGTGGATGCACCCCACACCGGGGCCGATGGTCAGTGTGTTGTCGCCGTTGGCCGTAGCGGTAAAATCCGCCGCGTGCAGTATACCGCGGCTGCGCGCAGCATAAGCCGCACCCAGCGCCTCGGCGGTATACTCTTTATTGTCCAGCGGCCAGCAGATAAGCTCTGTCATTTGACTCACTCCTTAAATGTGAAATGGTCCAGCACCGGCCGCAGGCTGCCGCCGGTGCTCTCATAGATCAGGCGGATGCTCGCCACCCGTGCCACAGCGTTCAGCCCCAGCTCCTCCACCCGCACCGGCACCAGATCGCCCAGCTCGTAGTCCGTGCCGTAGATCAGGTTGGTGTTGGCCGCGGTGCATTTCAGCTGCCGCGTGCTCATGTGGTTCTTCAGCGCCGCACGGGCGTAGTTCTGCACGGCAGCCTGATATTCCGCCTCGCTGTATTCGGCGTCGCTTGTCGTGCCGTCGGCGTTCTGCACGGTGTATTTATGCCGCACGCTGCTCCCGTCTACCCATAGCTCCCGCCGGGCATTGCCGCTGGCCGTCATGTCGCCCAGCTCGCAGAAATACCGGGTAAAGCTGTCGTTCTCGCCGGGCTCCTCGCCGCCGCACAGCACCACGTTGGCGTAATCGCTCGCGTCCTGCGTGTACACCGCGCCGGATAGATTCTGCATCCGGGTGGAGAAATAACCGTTGTACAGCGCCGTACCCGGCACGCTTCTGTCTTTGCCCTGCAACAGCTCCAGCGTCTGGGCGGCGGTAGCAGGGTCAAAGCGCACCCGGCCCCCAAAGCCACCCGCCTGCATCAGCTGCACGGCAGCGCTGGCGCAGTCCGCCCAGGCCACCGTCTCCTCGCAGGAGGCCACAAACCCGACAGCATCAGGCACTGCCACGCCCAGCCCGCGCAGGTTGGTACGGCAGACCTCCAGCAGGCCCGCCGCGCCGTCCGTGATGGTGCGGCTCCCGCGGGCGGTCCGCCTCTTGAACAGGCACAGGCTGAACTTCCCGCGCACCGTCATTCGGTGGTTGTCTCCGTCGGCCTCCGCCGCCAGCACCACCGCGGCCAGACCGGGGGTATCCGGGTTGTACAGCACCGCGTCCAGCACCAGCAGCGCGCGGTTCGTCTCTGTCGCCGCGCAGACCAGCTTGAACTCGCCCAGATCGTCAAACGCCGGCATCCATTGCAGGCTGTCCGCGCTCTCTGCCATGCCCACACGCACACCGTCATGGTATACATACAGGCGCAAAAGGTTATACACCGCTTGCCACTCCCTTCGGCGCTGTGACGATGGCCGTCAGGTTCTCGTTACCCTCGTCCGCCGTCATCCGCAGCACATTGTCGCCGGGTGTCAGCATCATCCACAGGTCGCTGTCAATGTCCAGCAGCCGGAATCCGTTGTCCTCCGCGCCGTCTGCCGTGTAGTACCGGCAGCCGCGGTTCCCGTCCGCTGTGCAGATGACCGCGCGCTCATGCGCCTGCATCGTGGTATTCAGCCGGATAAAGGTCCGCGTGCCGTTATTCCACAGCATAGGGTTCTTCACCTTGGCCGCCGCCTGCAAATACAGCGTAAAGGCCGTCTCGGCGTTGCCGTCGTTGACAAAATTCGTGTACATATTGTGCTTGTACCGGCTGATCGCGAAGTTCCCCGCTGTCGAGACAGGCGTCGGGAACCAGGCAGGTTCCATACCGCCCAGCAGCATCCGGGCCGTATCCTCGGTGCGCCAGTAGGGGAATGCCGCTTTTAATTTGAACTGAAAGTTCAGCAGGTTGGCCCCGCCGCTCACAATAGGCGTCTGTGCGGGCACAACGTCCAGGTACCAAACCGTGCTTCCCACCGTCTTGCACCAGCGTCCCGCCGTCAGGGGCCGCACCAGCTTTTTCAGCAGCGCCTCGTTGACGTCCAGGTCCCGCAGGATAGCCCCCGTCACGGTGATGCTGCGCTCACCGACGGACTGGTTGGTGATCGTCTTGCCGGTCTGCCCGTAGGACTGGCTCGTTTTCGTCTCGATGTCCAGCCCGTCGTCGCCGCTCATATCGGTGATCCAGAAATCGCTGTCCGCGGCAAACCGCAGGCTTCGGCCATCCGCGGCCTGATAGGTATATACCGGCACGGTCCGCGCCATGCTGCACCGCCTCCTTTATGGGATTCCCCACCGCAGCCGGTTCATCATGTCCTCCGCCTCACGGGTAAGCTCGGATTCCGACAGACTGTCGTGGGTGTAGAAATTATTCGTCTGCTGGTAGGCAACGCCGGGCTGCGGCTGCCAGTTGGCTGCCGCCGTCTGCTGGTTGCCGCGCAGCACGCCCGCCACCTGCAGCTGCATAGGCTGGGCCGTTGTCAGCGCCAGCGCATCGGCGGCATCCTCGACCATCCACAGGTTGTCCCGGATGCCCTTGGCAAGCCCGCTCATAAAATCAGGCATCCACTGCTCATAGCTGCGCAGCGGCCCGATGTCCGGGCGGGAGAAGTGAATGACCGAGGCAATCGCAGACGCCACATTCTTTACAGAGCCAACCACACCGTCGATCATGCTCGTGATGCCGCGGATCATGCCCTGGATCATATCCTTGCCCCATTGGCAGAACTTTTCCGGCAGGCTCTTCAGATAGGCGATGGGCTGCTCCATCATTCCCTTCACGCTGCTGCTGACAAAGCCCGCCATATTCTTGATGCCGCTGCCCATCAGCTTAATGACCTTGCCGCCCAGATCCAGCCAGTTGAAGGCGGTCCACACATCCGCAACTGCCTGTATGATCTGCGGCAGATTCGCCACCAGTGTCGGGATCGCCTGGATAAGCCCCTGCCCCAGCGTAACGATCAGCTGCACGCCCGCCGCCAGCAGCTTCGGCGCATTGTCGTTGATAATGCCCGCAATGTCAGACACAATGCCCGGCAGATACGTGATCATCGTCGGCAGCCCGTTCATCAGGCCGGTGGCCAGGTTCAAAATGAACTGGATGCCCGCATCCACCAGCTGCCCGGCGTTCTCGCGCAGTCCTCCGGCAAGGTCCGCCACAACCGGCAGGGCCTGTGCCAGCAGCTGGGGGATGCCGGTCACAAGACCCTCGCCCAGCTTGCCCAGCAGATCAATACCGGTCTGCAAAAGCTGCGGCCCGACGTTGGTGGTCAGGTCGGTAAATACCGCCGCCAGCCCCTGCGCCAGTCCCGCAATGCCGTTTTGCTGCACGCTCTCGGACAATGTCTGCAGATAGCCGCCCGCCAGCGCCACGCCCTCGCCCAGCCGCCCGCTCACGGCATCGAACAGGGCCGTGCCCAGGTTCTGGGCGTTGGTTTTCACGCCGTCCAGCTTGTAGGCCATCGTGTCGGTCATCGTGTCGTAGGCGGTCTGCGTCAGGCCGCTGTCCGCCTGCATCTGCTGCAGCACACCGTTGAACTTGTCCGCGCCGGTGCTTGCCAGCGACAGCGCGCCCGTACCGGCCTCCACGCTGCTCCACAGCCCTGCAAACTCCGTGGCGTTGCCGCCCACCTTGTCATACAGGATCTGCAGCACGTCGCCCAGGCTCTTGCCGTCGGCGCTCAGCTCGGCAAAGCTCTTGCCGGTCTGCTGCTTCAAGATTTTGCCCACGCTCGAGCCGGTGTCGCCCAACTCGTTCAGCATCGACTTTGTATAGGTCGATGCCTCCGCCGTGGCAATACCGTTTGCCGTCATGATGGCCAACCCGCTGGACAGGTTCTCCATGCTCACGTTGTAGGCAGCTGCCAGCGGTATGACCCGGCCCATGCTGCCCGCCAGCTCGTCAACGCTGGTCTTGCCCAGATTTTGCGTCGTCAGCAGCACATCCGAAACATGTCCCGCCTCGTCCGCGCCTTTGCCGTAAGCATTCAGTGCCGTCGTCAGGATGTCCACCGCCGAGGCGCTGGACGTAAAGCCTGCCGTTGCCAGCATGGACGCCTGCCCGGCAAACGCCACTGCGTTGCCGGTGTCCTGTCCGGCGCTGATGGTCTGATAGGCCGCCTCGGCGATCTCATTCGCGCCAATGTGCATATCACCGGACACCTGCAATACCTGGCTGCTCAGGCTCTCCAGCGGCACCTTGGCCGTGTCGGCAATCGTGCCGACCTTAGCCATGGCACTCTCAAACGCAGTGCCGCCGGTAAAGGCGCTCTGCAGCATCTTGCCGATGCCCGCCGCCACCACGACCTTTGTCAGGCTGCCCACCAGCGCCGAGCCCAGGCTCTTGCCGCTGATCTTACCGGCAGACGCCGCCTCGCCGCCCATGACCTCGGCCAGCTTGCCGCTGATACCGTCCGCCGACGGTATGATCTGCACATACGCGCTCGCAAGCGATTGCTTCGCCATTTCCTTCACCTCTCTCCTTTAAGCCTTCCCCCTAAGCCTTCCCCCCTCGGGGGAAGGTGCCGCCGCAGCGGCGGATGAGGGCAGACCTTGCCGCCATCTGCCGTCACCCCGCTCCCAATATCCTCGCCCGCGCCGCCTCATACTCCGCCGCACAGGAAAAGCCGGTGGCCTGCCGCTGGCCGGGCACGCCCAGCAAACGGTTCACCACCGGCTCCGGACGGCTGCGGCCCTTCTGTCCATCCTTCGTCTTGCCCCAGACCAGCAGATGCAGCGCATCCACCGCAGCGCCCAGCAGCAGCGTGTCCACAGTGGACACGCTTCCGGCAAGCGCCATCCGGGTGCGGCTGTTTTCCCGCAGGCCTGCGGCCAGCGTGGCCGCCAGCGGCAGACCCAGCGCCCGCCAGTCCAGCGCATGGTAGGTCTCGGCCATGTCGCAGGTCAGCTCATCCGGGAACCGCGCGGCCATGCAGGCGAGGGTCAGGAGTTTTTTGCCTGCCTGCCGTTCTGGAAGATGTCGTAGATTTCCGTCGCGACGGCCTCCACCGGCACCGTGCCGTCCTCATCGCGCACGTGATCGTACAGCTTCTGCTTGGCATTCGCGTCCAGCAGCAGGTTCACCACCTTGGGCAGCGCCGCACCGTTCGTCTCCAGCTCGGTCAGCGCATCCAGCAGCTCCATGTTCTGGATGCGCTTTTCCGGGATGCAGTACGTAAACCCGCTCTTTGTTTTCCCCGTGAACATCATGCGCTGCCTTTCTTCAGGTACTCATAGTGGGTGTTGCCCGCACTGTCCGGCGTGGCCGAGATCGTCACGCCGTAGCCCAGCGCCTCATCGTCCTTGTAGACGATGTCCTCGATTTCGGTGATCTTCGCGCAGGGGACAACGACGCGCTTCACGGTATCGCCGTTCAGGATGGTCTCAACCACCCAGCAGGCGTCCTGCTGCTCCTTGGCGTTGGCCTTCACCGTCAGGCCGGTCTCCAGATCGCCGGTCACGTTGTCGTCGCGGTAAACGGCCTTCAGCACCTCCGCGTTCAGCGCCTCGATCAGCTGGAACTGGAAGGTGTCCGGCTTCTCGGTCTGGTAGGTGTGCACGGTATCGCCGCCCCATGCCTTGATGCTGTCGCTCTCGGGGGAGTTGGCATTCGTCATGCCGTCCTCGCTGATGTACCCCAGCGACTTAAATGCCTTGTCCAGCTCCGCTGTGGCGTCGGTGGGCAGCGTAGTGCCAAGCGGCGCGCGCCATACCGCGCCGCCTACCTTCGGCTTGCTGACCGTCACCAGTTTTGCATCTGCCATAAAAAATCATCTCTCTTTCTCTAAGCCTTCCCCCCTCGGGGGAAGGTGCCGCCGCAGCGGCGGATGAGGGCAGACCTTGCTCCGCCTGCCCCCCTAAGCCTTCCCCCTCGGGGGAAGGTGGCCCCGCAGGGCCGGATGAGGGCAGACCTTGCTCCGCCTGCCGTTAATAATACACGATCTCAAACACCGCCTGGTATCTGTATCGCCTGTTCGCCGTATCGGTGAAATTGTAGTCACGGACCAGTCTGCACGCTCCTACGCCGGTCAGCGTTGCCAGCTCGGCCATCGCTTCCACAACGTCATCATCCAGCCGGGCCGCCTGCAAAAGCGTCTCGCCGTAGCTCTGCACGGCCACAGTGGCCTGCTTCAGGCCGGTGCTGCGTCCGCCGCCGGTCTTTTCCACCACGGCAAAGCTGCCGGGGGGACTCCTCGGCACCTCCGCCAGCACCGGCACGCGCAGCTTTCCGCTCAAAAAGTTCAAAACTGTCGTCTCGATCATTTCAGTGCCTTCTCCAGTGTGTTGTTTTTGTAGTTGTCGCGGCGGGCATCCGCTGTGGCGGGGTAGATGTCCGCCACGGTGCGCTTTTTCGCCACGCCCACGCGGCTCTCGTAGCCGTCGCCGCATCGCGCCGCTACAGCCGCGGCCTGCTCTTTCAGGATGTCCTGCATCTCGGCGCCCTTCAAAAGCGCCCGGACGCCAGTGCTGTGCAGCTTGATACGCACTTTATTCATAGCGCTCCACCTTGACCTTCTTATTCCAGGCAAGCGGCAGCAGCTCCTCGATGCCCTCGGTCACACCGCCGTAGGTGCGCCATTTCCGGCCAAAGAACTCTACCGTCACACCGTCCCAGTCGTTGGTGTCGCCCTTGGGGATCGCCAGCACGTAGGCCAGCCGCCTGCCGCAAAGCTGCAGGTCGCTCACTACTGCATCCGCGTCTGGCTCTCCAATCAGCACATTGTGCACCGTCACCGGCGTCTCGCGCCAGACCGGCGCGTGGAATTCATCCTCGCCGTTCTTCGTCCTGACGTACAGCAGCACATCAGCCCCGCGGATCATGTCAGATCCTCCAGCGGGCTGTGTGCCCCCACGCGGCTGCCCAGACCCAGCAACCGCTTCTCCAGCTTTGACAGATACAGCTCACCGCTGCTTCCACCGCTCATCGTCCAGCTCTGGGTGTAGCCCATCGCGGACGCAGACCCCTGGGTCGCCCCCATGGGGTACAGCTGGGCCGCGGCTCCGTCGCCTAAAACGCGGCGCACCATGCGGCAGCTCACCAGCTGCTTGCGGTCCGGTGCGGCATTCTCGCTGCATGTGTCGATTATGGTAGCGGCCTCTTCCAGCAAAGCCAGGCAGCGGCGCTGCTCATCCTCCTCCAGCTTGCGGAAGCCGGCCTCCACATCGGCCAGGGTAGCATATCGCATGGTGCGCCTCCTTAGGTCGCCGCCTCGGTACGCTTGATAAACAGCGTCTGCGGCTTGGATACCTTGATACCGTACACCTTACGGCCCTGCACGGCGCTTGCGCCAATGTACTTGCCGCTTCCGTTCAGATCCTGCAGATGCACGGGGACCTGCCACTCCATAACGCGGTGGCACCAGTTCGGGTGCCCGCAGATGAAGTCGGTGGTAGTCTTTTTGCTGGCAACGCGGTTCGCGTTCTCAAAGTCCATGTTGTTGGACTCATACACCGCAAAGCCTGCGATCTTGCCCACCGCGCCGGTCTGCACCAGCTCCTGGGACAGGTCGCCCTGCTTGATGAAGTGGCTGTCCAGCATCAGCACCTCCATGTACTCCGGGGATGCGATCATGAAGCGGCCATCCTTAGGCACGCCCTTACGGCCCAGCACGCGCTTGGCCTGCAGCGCCAGCTTGTAGGCGTTTTCCTCGGTCACGGCGCTCTTGGTGGCGCAGATGTTTGCGCCCGTTGCGCCCTGCAGGGCCTCCAGACTTGCCTTGTCGATGGACAGTGCCTGGCTGTAGCCCGCGCTGTCCAGACGGTCCGCCACAATGCCGTCCGGCACGCTGGCGGCATCGTAGCCGTCGATCAGCTCGTTCACGGCCTCGTCGTGGTCGATGTCCAGGTCAAGGTAGGTGGTCGTACCGGCCTTCGGGTCGATGCCGTTGGCCTTGTCGTAGGCTTTGACCTCCACCTCGGTGTCGCGCACCGGGATCTTGACCTTGCCGCTCTTGGGGTCGCCCTCGTAGCGGCTGTTGAAGATTGCATTATCGCGGGTCACCAGCTGATTGCGCAGCTTTGCGTCCACCAGCTTGCTCCAGCGTTCCTGATTTGCATGTGCCATAAAAAATTACCTCTCTTTCTCTCAAGCCTTCCCCCGAGGGGCTGCGCCCGCAGGCGCGTGTCGTAGCGCAACCGCCGAAGGCGGCTCTTAGCGCGTAGACTGAAGGTGCCGCCGCAGCGGCGGATGAGGGCGAACCTCCCGCCATCTGCCGTCACACATTCAGCCCCGGATTCATCCCCTTGAAGGCTGCCTCCACACCATCTGCCGCAGGTGTACCGCCTCCGGCACCGGCACTGCCGCCATCGGGCACATTGGGGTAGCCGCTGCCAATGTCTTCAAAGGCCCATGCCTTTTCCTTGGCAAGCGCCTCCACCGCAGCCTTGATGTCGCTGGTGCGGTCCTTGCTGGCCTTCAGCGCGGCTACATCCAACATCCCGCGGATCGCCTTCACATCGCGCCCGTGGGCACCGTGGATGGCAGCGTCCAGGGCGCTGTCAAAGGCGAAGCCGTCCGCCTGCTCACTCAGCTGGCCCTGCAGCTTGGTGATCTGCCCCTTCAAATCAGCCACATCCACACCCTCAAACGCCTTCAGGCCGTCCTTGGCGGTGTTCAGCTGGGTCGTCAGGTCGTTCACCTGCGTCTGCAGACCGGCGGCTTTGGTTTTCTCGGCAGTGACGTCCCTGCCGTTTTCGCCCATCAGCCAGTCCAGCTGCTCGTCAGTGATGCCGGGAATCTTGTTTTTTACTTCTTCGCGTTTCATCTCTGGTCCTTTCCGCCTGCGCTTTGTTCACGCGGGTCGCATCCGCACTGGCTGTACAGTTTAACGCCGTGCCGGGCATAATCAGTGCCTTTCTCCGCCTCGTGCAGCGGAGCCGGGCATATAAACAGCAGTGTTGTCTGCTGTTGGCTTTATTGGTCTTCCCGGGTCTTCCGCGCTTCATACGCCGCCCGCTTCTGGGCATTGATGCGCTCCTTATTCTTGGCGTAATTCACCCGGCGCATCCTGTTTATATCGCCGCCCGCGGCGTTATACTGCGCCAGATAAGCCTCCGGGTCGTACCCGGCCACGCTTGTGCGCCCGTCAAACCGGACGGCGTACTCGCAGTCGCAGCTTGCGTGGATATGCTCGGCGTGGCCGCCCTTGATGGCCGCCTGGCTGGCTCTCTGCCAGCCGCGGCTTGCCAGCGTCAGGCAAAAGGCGCAGCTGTCGCCGTGCGGCACCCAGGCAAACTCCGCGCCGTCCCGCTGCGCGTTTTTCAGCGTCGTGTCGGCCCCGGCCCGCTTTACCAGTCTGCTCACGCCCCTCTGCATCTGCGGAGGGCTCTCCCGGGTGGCCTGCACCATCCGGGCCACCTCGCGGCGGCTTGCAGGTGCCGCAGGCTCGGCAGGGGACACCCTGGCATTCTGCAGCGCCGCCATGGCATCATACATCTGGCAGGCCAGCTCAGCGCTGCCCTCACCGTATTTCTGCACAAGCGCCGCGGCATAGTCTGTCAGCGCCTCCGTGTCGGCGATGCCGTGGGCGGCCAGGTACTCCGCCATAAGCTGCGCGGCCTTCTCATTCAGCTGCGCCAGCCTGCGGATGTACGTCTCCCACGCCTGCGTCGTTATCCTCATTTTCCATCTCCATCAGCACCTGCTGTCCGCGCACCCGCTGTTCCTGCGCACGGATGCGGCGGATGTCCGCCTGGTCAAAGCCGATCATCTCTAAAAACGTGTCCGTGCTGGCGAACTCCTCCCGGGCCGTGGCGATCTTGATGGCGGCGTCCGCCGTCACGGCCACGCTGGGCATGGCCGGATTCTTAAAGTGCGGCATCACGTTCCGCTCCTCCTCGGTCAGCGCGCCGGGCGGCACATTGCGCAGGATGGCCTGCGCCATCTGGGCAATCGTGCGCAGCGCGTCGCCGTTTCCGGTGTTCAGCTGCTGCGCCAGCAGCACCAGCGTCTGGCTCTGGGCCAGAATCGCGTCGCTGCTCGTGGGGTTTGCATCGTTCACAACGCCCACGTCCGTCACCGTCAGGCCGGTGGCCGCGGCAAACTGGGTCGCCGTCATCCGCATCTTCTCGGTGTGCGGGCTCAGGCTGCCCTGCGCCAGCTGCCCGAACACCGGGTTTTCGCCGGTCTCGGGGTTGCTCGTCGCCGCCAGCAGACTGCCCACGTAGGATTTGAACTTGTCGGAGATCAGCACGTCGTACTGCTCATCCGTGACGCCCAGAATATACTTCTGCGGTGTCGTGTCAAACTCAAGCGCAATCGTGGCATTCGCCACGGTGCGGATGTAATCGTCTATCAGCGTGCGGATGGAGCGCTTCAGGCGGCTGCGGCCAAACGGCTTGCCGCTCGTGGCATTCCAGATCAGCGGCTCCATCAGCGGACGGCCCATGCGGTGGGGCAGTCGCTGGACATTCCAGCCGTCCGGCCTCCGGCGCAGCACCGTCACGGCATTGTCCATGTACAGATTCACAACACGCGGCTGCCACACGCCGGTCAGATGCTCATCCGGCACGGTGTCAATGATCGCCAGCCCGCAGGCAATGCGCCCCTTCTCGCCGCTCCACAGCGCTGCCGCCGTGGCAGGGGAGTGGAATCGTATCTTGCAGCCGATGGCCGCATCCGCAGACAGCGTCGCGAACGCACAGCCGTACTTCAGCTCATCCCGGCAGGCCTTGCCGTACTCGGCGATCAGCCGGTTGTCCGCGATCAGCCGGTTCAGCACAGCATTGTCGCCGCCGCTGCTCACAAAGCCGTCAAACATGCTGCGGGCGGCCAGCACGTCCACGGCCTTCTGTCCCCAGCTGCACCCGACCTCAAGGTTGCGGATGCCCTGCGGCAGTGCGATTCCGAGGTTCACGTCCTTCAGCGCAACGTGGCCCTCGTAGTATTTTTCCTTCTCGGCGTTGCCGGCCTGATGCAGGCTGTAGACCCGGACAAGCTCGTCCAGGGCCTTTTGCTCCGGCCCCGTCAGTCCGGCCACCGTGCCGAAATTCAGTGCGATCATCACGTTCTCCTCTTAGCCGATCCGCATCTTCCGGGTCGGGTCGCGTCTGCTGGTCTTTGCGCCCCATAACGCCAGGGCGCATGCCTCCACCGGCAGACTGTTGTCGCCGCCAAAGCCGTACCCGCCGCCGATGGGCCGCTTGATGCTGGTCACGGCACTCTCACGCAGCGCCTGCTGCGGGCGGTACCATGTCAGCTGTCCCTCGTTCACGGCATCGGTCAGGGCGCTGACCGATGCGATCACATCCTTGGCCGACGGACGGATCACGGAGTTCCTGGCCCGCCAGATTCCCTTGATACGGTCCACAAGCACATCCACACCGTTGCGCCCGTCAATGACAACGCAGCTGGCGCGGTCATAGCGGGCATTCAGCCAGTCGGCCAGCCAGCCGAAGCCGCGCCCCGTGGGCTGCATCTCGATCAGCGATACCCTCGCCGGGCCGTCCTTCGGGATGACCGCACCGCACAGGCACACCGCCGAGCCGTCCGCCGCGAACTTCACGCCGTAGGCCGTCTTTCCCTCTGGCTTCTCGTCATCACTGGCGCAGCGGTCCCAGGCATTCTTGTCCAGCGCGTAGTCCAGCTTTTCCGTTACCACGGGGCTCCACCAGCCCAGCCGCTCCCGGGCGAACGTATCCGGGGCCATGTTCTCCGCCTCGCCCTCGATGGTGGATTGCTGGATGCGCCGCCCCAGCGCCGGGTTGGCGGCAGCCCAGCGCGCCGGATCATGGATGTCTCCGATCTCCTTGACGGAGTATTCAAACCATGCCGTGCGCTTGGCCGTGCCGTCCAGCGCGCCGGTGCGGATGCGGCGGAATACCGTGCCGTCGGCGTTCTCATCCGGCGGCGTGCCCAGGTACAGCGTCTGCGGGTTCAGGCTTGCCGAGATTGCGGGCAGGAACGATGCCTGCTGCGTCTCGTCCAGCTCCTGCGCCTCGTCAAAGATCAGCAGGTCGCCGTGCTGGCCGCGTCCGCCGTTGCGGGTTCGCGCCAGAAATTTGATGCGCGCGCCGGACTTCAGGATGATCTGCTCGCGCCCGATGGCCGTCTTGATCTCGGCCACATGCCGGCGCAGCTTCGGCCCCTCAAAGAAGTCGCGCATCTCCTCAAATGTCTCGGTGGCGGTTTTCTGCAGGTGCGCCGTGTAGACGACCTGCTCGTTGTACAAAAGCATTCCCGCCTCGCTGCGCGCCTGGATCAGCAGGCTTTTTCCGTTCTGGCGCGGCACGCTGCCGCCTGCGGAGGGCGCGGCCCACTTGCCGGAGGGCGTGCGCCCCAGCCAGTCGTCCAAAATATCGCTCTGCCATGGGTCCAGCACCGTCCCGCCGATGCGCACCAGCTTGGCTGCATCCAGCCCGTCGCTGGCGGTATAGTCAGGTGCGACTCTTTCGGACGGCTCCTGACTTCCCATCAGCGGCGCGCTCGCCAAGGATTTCACAGATTTCGTCCTCACTGTTCGCCGCTCCCTCTATCTCCTCGATCTCCCGTACCGTTTCCCGGTACTGCTTTGCCAGCTGCGGCAGCGCCTTGGGGTCACTGTACCCGTCGATTGCCGCCGCCAGCACCAGCTTCAGGTTTTTCAGCTCCTCAAGCCTTCCGCCCTTCACATTCTTCAGCTTCATAAACACCCCGTGTGTAAATCGGCGCTGGACAGCAGCAGGGTCGCCGCGGGCGGGGGAGGGGGACCCTCCCCACCTACCAGCTGCCGTCCGTAACCTTGGGAATTTTCGTCATTTTTGCACCGAAATCAAGCGAAAAACTCGCTGTTTTGTCTCGTTTTTGCGCATTGCAAAAGTAATGCGCAGCTTGCAGATTGTCCCAATCCTCCGCTGCGGCCCGCGCTGACGGATAACCAAACTGTTTCCATTTAGCAACAGGCTTGATTTCATCCACAACAAAGCTTAGCGGATGCGCTGCATCGCTCGGCTCATCGTAATGAATCGGCCCGAACCGCCCATGGCAGATGCCGCACTCGCACCCCATGGCCCGGAGTCTGGCCCTATGCTTGCGCCGCAGATTGCCGTTGGCATAGCGGGGGTTGTTTTTCGTGGGGGTCATTTTCATGCACACCCCTCCCGGTATATTTTCTTGGCCCGCCGTTTTGTGTCCACATTGGACACGCTGACCCGCCGGGCCTTGGATTGCTTCATAGATGCCCTTGGCCGGACTTGGACCGGCACACCTCAGGCTCTTGCCATTGAGCTACAAGGGCATAAAAATAGCCCGGCATCTCAACCGGGCAGGGGACTTATACACAGCGACGCGGCAGACAACCGCGCAGTCCCCCTGCTGCTAGGAGCGTCACTATGGACAACAACACAAAAGCCGCAAGGCGGTTTCCCGTTCCTTACGGCTTTTGATGATAGTATTATAGCATGGATTTTTGGCTTTTTTATGCAAGCTTTTTTTACGAATTGGCTTCACAAGTACTTGTTGAAGTCTTTTCTGGAGTGGCACCCCATGACTCAATTGTTGTTCCTGCACCGAATATGTAGGCACCAATTGTTCCCACAAGAATTACAGCCAAAGCAATATTTAGCGCAATCATGCCACGTGATGTTTTCTTTTTAGTTGGATCACTATAAACAATGTGAAGAACAAATCGCAAAAGAATAAAAAGAGCATTAAATACCACGAAGCCCAAAAGCACAATGGTAATAATCAGGCGGAACATTGAAACAGAAGCGAAGTTCGCCAGCACGCTGCTTGAAAAACTAATACCACCCATAAAAGCCAATACTACAGCTGAAAAAATGCCTAATATAGATACAGACTGCTCATGGTAGTGTTCAACATTTTTTTGCACTTCCATAGCCTTATTTTGAGCGTCACTAGAAGATTGTACGGTTGCCGCATATAAATTTTTTGTTTCATCAGTAAAGCACCGAACTGCTTCCATGCGATCAATACGAACACTTTCCAAATCGACATGGTCGAGGAGTTTGTCAATTCCGGCATTTACTTCGTCACTTTTGGGGTGAACACGTTTCCCATAATCAGCAATCAAGCGAAGACCGTTATCTAATGTGGAATAAACATCGGGAGTCCGTTTTCCCAAATAGTCAGAAATAAGAGAGTACCAATGACGAAATTTGTTGCAGTAAATTCGACTAAATTTTTTGAAATAGGTTTCCAACTCGGCATCTGATATATCGTCACTTGTTTCAATTGGATATTCAAGTAATTCATCGAGAAGCTGAAACAAGGCATCCATTTTTTCTTGCTCTTTGTCCATTTATTCAAGCTCCAACGGGTTTGCCCTACAGAAAAAACGTCTAATTTCTTCTATAGAGATGGGTTCGCGGTCGCTCGTATGAGTCCATGGCGCCTCCTCGTGTGTTTTAGATACTAAACTACGCGCAGACAGGGCAAGGCACTTATCAATGACTTTATTATACAAAGTTTGTTCTTCAGTTGTTAGGCTTGGAACATCAGTAGAATCATTGACGGACAACGGATTGGCACCATTTGTACTATATGCAAAATAAACTATAGGGACAACAGGACCATACTGCCAGTGACAAATAGTCTCATCAAAAGCAGACCTGTTCAAAGCACGTAAAGAATAGCCCTGCACATAATACAGTGTTTTTTGCAATTTTAGATTTGTAATGGTCTTATCCTTTTCGGTAGCCCGGCGGATGGTATACTCGGCGAGTTGCAATGCAGTCATACTCATACATATCATCCTTTCTGTAATAAGTATATCAAATTAGACGGGGTTTGTATACGAATTGTACAAAACGGATAAAAATTATAAAAGTCCAAAATATTTAGCTACACATCGTATAAACTCCCCATGCCATTCTACCAGTTTTCGTGTAGACCAGTGCAGCTCCATCGCCGCCCCTTCCAATGTATGCGTCTTCTTCCAGAAAACCAGCTTGACCATCTCCAGCCGTTCCTCGCCGTTTGGTAGGGTGCGTGTCTCCTCAATAGCCTGTCGTACGGCTTCCAGTTCCCGGCGGTTGATCTCCGGTAGTTCCCGCAGGGCGGCATCGGCTACAGGATCACTGGTCTGGCCGTGGGCCCCAGGCATCCCGGTCAGGTTTGGGGACATCTTTGTGCGGCGCAGTTCTTCCTGCCGGGCACACAGTTCCGGGTAACGGCGAATCATGCCCTTTACATAGGGCCACCAATCGTACCTTGGCTTGCTCAATCGTCCTCACCTCCATGCTTATACTCCATGTCAATGCCGACCACCGCATCAACCCGCAGCGCCATCGCCCGCACATCGGACGGCAGGCCGCGCTTGCTCTGCTTATACATGCACTTCACTTCTTCTCGCTCCTCTCGATGTCCTCGGCAATGTAGCCCTCAATGCCCGCGCCGGTGCTGTACCAGCGCTTGTACCATTCCAGCGCATTGATGTCTCCGTCCCGGCCTGCGCGCTCGCCGTTCGGCCCGAGGCGCACCGCGAAGCACTCGCGGTATTGAAAGCCGTCCACATGGCCGGAAAAGCGCGTCAGATCATCCACGGCAATGATAAGCCGCCCGCCGTCTGCCATCTTCCGCTCACGGATCGTCAGGCCCAGGTCCTTCAGCCGCGTCACAAGCGGCCAGCTGTCGAACGCCTCCAGCTCCTGCCGGGCCAGCGCCTGCCACTTTCCGGCCTCCTCCTGCCGGGCACGCTCCTGATCGCGCCTGCCCTTGGCCTCGGCCTTGTACGCCGCCAGATCGTCCTTGTTGATGTACAGGCGCTTGGCAGCATCGAATAAATCTCGTGTAGTGAGTAAGCTTTCGGCAATAACCTCGTTTGTATCTGCCGGATCCAGCATCCTCACGCGAATGGTGTAATTGCTAGCAGGCTCAATGTTTAACAGCGCATCCGTCTCACTCTCAGTCAGATCCAGCGTCACTGGCTCCATCTTTCGGGCATCCAGCCTGCGGTCAGCGTAGTTCCATTCGTTCTTGCGAACATAGTCGAGCTTCTTCAGCTGGTCAGCAAGCCCGCACTCGACCAGATACTTGATGGCTGCCCGCCGGGCCATATCGGTGATGGGCGGCATACTGGCGTACTTGTTTTTGGCGTACTCCACCTGCTGCACCTTGTACAGCTTGCTGCACTCGTAGGCTCTGGTCATCGTGATCTCGCCCTTTTCCAACATTTCCACAACCTCGGCTGTGCAGTTGTTGAGAATCGCGTTGAATCTTCCCAGCGTGCCGGTGCCATCGCCGGTGATGCGGCTCATCTCATCACGGATGCGGCCATCGAGCGCGCCCGCCGCCTTTTTGCGTTCGAGTGCCTGCTTGAGTGCCCGGTACTGGCGCAGCCGCTCACCGTCCGTCAGCTCGCGCGCCGTGGCGTTGGAGGTTATCAGCGCGATGAGGTCGTCATCCTCGCCCTGGCTCTGGCGGATAACGCAGGGCAGGACCTCAAACCCGGCCACGCCCTCGGCAGTCAGGGCCCGGCAGGCCGTCCAGCGGCGGTGCCCTGCGATCAGCATGTACCTGCCACCCTTGGCGGGCAGCACCTCCAGCGGACTGCGAAGGCCCCGCTCGGCAATGTCCGCCTTGAGCATCGACACATCCCCGATCTCGTAGATGCTATTTTCCGGGTTCGGCTCGATGTCTGCCGCCGGCAGCATGACGACCTGCATCCGCTGCCCCGCCGGGGCGTTGGCTTTTGTGCTGCCGAGAATGTCGTTGATAGAAAATCCCTTGCTCATCGCTCAGCCCTCCTTGTGCGTGTCCATCTTGGACACGGCCTCATCGACCTCATCTGCCAGGCATCCGTAGTCCAGCGCTGCCGAGCAGTCCGGCTTGTACACCCGCAGCGGCTCGTGCGCGCTCTTGGCCTCGCTGACCTTGACCGTGTACCGGATGACGGTGTGCAGCATCTCAATGCCCGCCTCGTTCAGCTGGTGAACGACCTCGCCCGCGTACCGTGTGCGGCGGTACTTTGTCATCAGCGCGCCCATCACCTTGAGGTGCGGGTTGTAGTACATCTGCACCTGCTCGATCTGGTCGATGATCTCCCGCATTCCATCGCAAGCCCACTCATCGCAGTCTACCGGGATGATGACCCAGTCCGCAGCCGTCAGCGCGTTGATGCTGCCCATGTCCAGATCCGGCGGGCAGTCCATCAGGCAGTAGTCGTATTTGCCCTCCACCGGCTCCAGACAGTTCCGTAGGTAGAACTGCCGCGGGCCGGTATCCTGAATCATCTCGCGGTTGGCCTTGAGCATCCGCATGTCGCAGGGGAGAAGGGCAACCGCCGGGATCGCCGTCTCCACAATGGCGTCCCTCACCATGGCCACGCCCAGCAGCACAGACGACACGCAGGGCCTGTCGTAGTCGGCCACGCCAAAGAACTTGCTCGTGTTGCCCTGCTTATCGAGGTCCACCACCAGAACGCTCTTGCTCTTGGCGGCCAGCTCGGCGGCCAGGTTACAGGCGGTGACGGATTTCCCGACGCCGCCCTTCAAGTTGATAATTGCAATGCTGATCATAGTAATCCTCCTGTCCCGCCGGGGCGGCGGGTGTTATTGCGGCCAGTTCATCTGGTCGATTTCTTCATAGTCCTCTTTCGGGGTCGGCTGCCATTGATGGTATTGGGGCTGCCATCTCATGGACACAACGCCCGTCGGCCCCTCGCGGTTCTTGGCGTACATGACGGCGGTATCCTGATAGGCGTCCTCGCCGCGCAGCTCCTTGCTGTCCTCGGTGCGCCTGTTCTCCACAAAAATCGCGCTGTTGGCGTCCTGCTCGATCGTGCCGGAGCCGCGCAGATCCTCCAAATTGCAGAAGCGGCCCTCATTGCCTTTTACGCCGGAACGGTTGATCTGGCACAGCTCCACAACCACGATGCCCATCTTCATGGCGGCCACCTTCAGCCGCCGGGTGATCTCGCTGACGCGCTGGTACTCGGTCTGGCGCGGGTCGGTGGGACTTAACAGGCCGATGTGGTCGATGAACGCGATGTCCGGCTTGTACTGCATGAGCTTGGCCTCCAACCCGTCAATCGTCAGGTTGCTGTCGGCGTCCAGCATCATGTTGTGATGCTGGCGCAGCCGGGCGGCGGCATTGTTGATGATCTCCCGCTCACGCGGGGCCAGGCTCTTGTTGGTGAGCTTGCCGGAGTCGATGCGCGCAACCTTGGACAGGATCCTGTCCATCAGTGCCTCCGCCGTCTCCTCCAGCGTGAGGTAGTAGACCTTGTACCGCTTCGAGAGCCGGGCCGCCAGATTCAGCGAGAAATCCGTCTTGCCGCACCCGGGGCGCCCGGCCACAACGCAGACGCGCTGCCGACCAAAGACGCCGTACCGGTCCAGCTCCGGCCAGCCCAGTTTCAGGCTGTCGTCCGGCTCATCCAGCCGGGCCAGCGCGGAATCCAGCACCGCGTCAAAGTCCCGGGCCGTGCTGTCGGTCTGGGTGCTGCGGATGGCATCCTGCACCGCCAGCGTGCGGCGCAGCTGGCGGCAGACGCCGTCGCTGTCCATGGCATCCTTGGCCATGCACTTCATCAGATCGCCCTGCAAAAGCGAGTAGCGGTAGTCCTCCAGAATTTGCGCCGCGTAGCTGCCGACGTTGGAGACGCTGGGGCAGGTCTCGGCCATTGCCACAACGCCGGGCCTGATCTCATCCGCCGGGCGGCCCGCCGATGCCCGGTTGATGACCGTGATGACATCCACCGGCTCCCCGGCCATGGTGAGCTGCTGCACCGCGCTGAACACCGCGCGGCTCACGCCCTCGTCGAACATCCCGGGCACCAGCTTGATGATGTACTCCCGTGCGCGGACCGGGTCCATGAGCGCCGCGCCCAGGAACGCCCGCTGCGTCTGCTGCTGTCGGCTTATAGTTGCACGTTCCATTCAAAAGCCTCACAAAAAATCAAGTATGTCGGTGTCCGGCCCGATCTCCCGCGGGCGGTCCTCCGTGCTGGCAGGGCGCTGGGTGGGGACGGCATCCACAAAATCGTCCTTCAGGGCGAACAGCCCCTCCCATCCGCGCAGGATGCTCTGCTCGAGCACGGCGGCCATGTAGCCGTAGCGGTCACGCACGCCCGCCTCGTCGGCCAGCTGGTTGAGCTTGTTGCAGGCCAGCGACGCGGCGTTGACGGTCAGCGGATGCTTGCCCGCGGCCCGGGACTCCTCAAATGCGAGCAGGGCCTCCGTCAGCCGTTCATTTCCCGGGAAGGCATTCCTGAAAATATCGGAAACACTCGCGCGCCCGCCCGCCCGCGTATTGTTCTCTCTTGTATTGTTATTCTTGTATTGTTCTAGGCGACATTTTTGTCGGGGGGTAGGCGACATTTTTGTCGGGGTGGGTGCGACATTTTTGTCGCCCGCCGACACTGGGTGTCGCTCACCGACATTTTTGTCGGCCTCTGTTTCCGGGGCTCCCTCATGCGGCGCATCCGGCAGCGGAGAGATGCGCCGCTGCATTGCGGCACCGTCCCGGACATTGGTCACGGCCACATAGCCCAGCTCCTGCAGGTGCTTCACCCAGCGCTGCACGGTGCGGTCACTCGTGTCGTACAGCTCGCTGAAATAGCCGTTGCCGGCGTAGCAGTACCCGCACTGGTCGGACAGGGCGGTGATCTCTGCAAAGAAAACCTTCTCGGACGCACTGAGCCGCCTGTCATACCGTACCGGGGAGGGAAGAATAGCGTAAAATCCGGGTTTTTCCATAGCTTGGCCTTTCTAAAAATGGCTGACCTTAACACAGGGGTGCGCCGCGCTCTTTTCGGCGCATCCCTGCAAGGTCATTTTTCAATTTTTCAACGTTTAAAAGGGGAGGTCGCCCTCATCCTCGATCATGGCGAAGTCGTCACCCGGCCCGCGGCTGTACTCCGGTGCGGGCGCGCCCACTCTGGGCCCCTCAGTGGGAGCTGAAAGAGTCCCTGCGTTGTCCGCCTTGCTGCCGCAAAAGTTGATGTTGTTGGCCACAACCTCCAGCACGGTGCGGTTGGTGCCATCCTTGGCCGTGTAGGTTCGGCTCTGGAGCCGTCCATCCACCGCTACCATCTGGCCCTTGTGCAGCCACTTGTAGGCGAACTCCGCGGCCTTCTCCCACGCGATGACAGGTATCCAGTCCGCCTGACTCTGCCCGTTTGCGTCCCTGCGCCCGCGGTCAACGGCCAGGGTGAACGTCGCCACCTGCTTGCCCGTGTTGGTCTGCCGCAGCTCCGGGTCCCGGGCCAGGCGGCCCTGCAATGCACAGATATTCAGCATCAGATCATCACCACAACACTGCCGCGCTCCACCAGATCGGCCAGCTGCTCGCCCAGATAGGCGGCGATGTTGCGCTTGGCCTCCAACTTCCACGCACCGCCGTCGGCCTCATACAGCGCCGGGTGGCCTTCTTTGTCAAGGCGCAGCAGGAAGTCGCTGGCGGGCTGCTCGACCTCAAGGAAAGTGCGGTAGGGCTGCAGGTGGACGATGGGCTGCACCGTCTGCTGTTCCTTCAGAACCGCGCCGGTGCGGACGCTGACCTCTTGGCTGATTCCGTTGTCCACACTGGACACGCCCTGATTCACGTCGATACGGCTCAGCAGCGCCAGCAGATAGTCGCGGTCCTCGGTGACGGCGTACAGGCTCTGCAGCTCCACAACGGCCTTCTCCTGGCTCATGCTCTGGTTGACGGAAATGCTCGGCACATCGCTCACGGCCTCATACAGCGGCAGGCGGCTGAACTCTGCGTATTCTTTATGCGTGTATGTAGTGTCCACCATGACCCGCCGGGCGCTGTCCACACGCACATACAGCAGGGGCGAGTGGTTGATACCCTCGGTGCGGATCAGCTTGACAAGCGCCTCCAGCGTGTCCACCGAGTACCGTGCCGGGAATTCAACCTCCGGCTTGACCTCGACCAGATCGGCGGAGCAGAACTGATGCCCGTCGCGCGTTTCCAGGGTGAAGGGGGTCGCCAGCTCCACAATGCGGTTAATAGCGTCTTTCAAAAAGCTGTTTTCCATTGTTTTGTCCTTTCTGTGTTAATACCCGGCCCGGCCCACGCGGGCCATGGCGGGCATTGGTGCTTCGTCGCCGTCCATGTTTACCTGTCCGGGGACCTGCGGCGTCATCTCGGCCAGCAGCAGGGATCCGTCCCGCGCCTTGGTGATGCACAGGGATGTGCGCACCGGCTGGATCGGCGCGAGGGTGGTCTTTGCCTGCGCGTCCATGCCGATCTGCTGGCGGTAGTCGTCCGGTGCAAAAGTCAGCGTGATGGTGATCTTGCGCTTGGCCGTTGCGTTGGTGTTGGGGTCCATGATGTTCGCCACGACCCGCTCAACCTCATAGTCTGTGATCTCGGCAATCGCGCCCATCGCCATCTCCAGCACGCTCTTTTTGTTTACGATCTGGGGCATCACTCATCACCTCCAACTTTTACGCCCTCGCCCTGATAATGCCGCTTCATCATGATATAAGCGGCCTTCTCGGCCTCAAGGTCGTCAGGGTGTTCTCTGCGCATCCTATCGATCAGTTCATCGCGCCAGAAATGCAGAGCCGCGCACAAAAAAGGGATATCCGGGCCAGATAGTCCCGCCTCACCGTTCAGCGCCGCGAGGACGACATCCAGCGCCTCTTCATGGACGGCATCAATCTGTTTGGGGCTTACTTCTCCGCCCAGAACTTGCGTCTTAATAATGTTATCGACGCTTTGCAGCCTGGGCTTATACCATACATTCATCGTTTGCATCCTCCTAAAAACTAAATTTCTTCCCCAAACACCTCGGCGAAGCTGCCGGGGCCGTGGAGTTCATCAAAAGCAAATTGTGCCGCCTGTTCCAACTCCCGCCGGGCGGCGGGGTCAAAATGGACGCCCAGGTGCGGCTCACTGTGATGGTTGTGGCACAGCCAGACCTTGAGGCCGTACTGTTCGGACAGTTCGCGCCGCCCGCGTCCAAACAGGATGTGATGCTCCTCCAAGCCGCGCGTGGTGCGCAGATTGTAGCGCTTGCGGCACAGGTAGCACTCTTTATCGATTTGCAGTATGCTTTTTGCCATGGCGCTCCTCCAGTCCGTTGACGGCATCCACCGCCTGGCGCACATCACCAACAGGCAGCTCCACCGTCGTCCAGCGGCAGCCGCACATCATGCAGACGCGGCGGCGGTATATCCGCCGGGTCCCCTTGGCGCGGGTGTCGATGACGCGCACCTGGCTGCTGTTGCACTTAACGCAATTCATCGGCACGCCTCCAGTCCCGGTACTGCTCGGTTGTCTCGGCATCGTCCACGCCCAGCAAGCTCAACTGGTCAAAGATCCTCTCAATGAAGTCGTGCATCTGCTGGGTGGTGTAGCAGGATGTTCCCGGTGCAGCGGCCACCCGACACCGCCCGCCGGGCAGGTGCTCGATGATATGCGTCACGCGGTAGGCGCGCTTGAACTGCGGCAGGGCGCGCAGCGGCATCTCGAAGATCTCCCTCTCCACGCCGAACTCCGCCAAAAGGTCCAGATAGCACTGTTCGGCAGTCACCCCACCTGGGGTGCCGCCGTTCATTGCCAGGGCCAGCTTGTTCAGCAAGACCCACATCAGTCTGTTCTGGTCCAGCGTCCGCTTGTCCCGCACCGGCTTGATCTCGATTTCTACCATCAGGGGCTTGCCGCGGGCGCGGGCTTCCAGCTCGGTGTGCATCCGCTGGGCCTCCAGCAGGTAGCCGCAGTCCACGGTCAGACCCTCCATGCCGTCCAGGTCTGTGCGCCCGGTCGGGATGTACCACGCGGCCAGGTGGGCGATCAGTTTGCTTGCCATGTGATCACGCTCCCATCACGCTTGCGCACCCGCAGCGATGCCACGCTGCCGTCACCGTTGTAGGTGATGTCGTCCAGGGTGAGGGCATCGTCCAGAACGTAGCGCTCAATGATGTTGGTGCCGGGCTTGCCCTGGGGGACGATGTGGACCTTGCTGGCCGGGATGCGCAGCGGCGGCAGATTCAGCACGCCCGCGCCGATGCTCCAGGCGGCAGCAGCGGCCAAAAAGCTGCCGTCTGCCTCGTTGGTGGGCGCGTCGCTGCTCACGCGGTAGGTGGTGGGGCAGGGGGCGTCCTTTGTGATGTCGGCCAGGGCCACGGCGCAGTACAGATACCGCCCGCAAACGTAGTGCCGCACACTGTAGCCCGCCAGCCCGCCGGGCATACGCTCACAGCACTCCTCCAGATGGGCGCGCACGGCGTTGACATCCGGCCACAGCTTGATGCGCACGCCCTCGGCGTCCACCTCCAGGATGCTGAGCGTGACCTCGTCAGCTGTCAGCAGGGCGAGGTTTTTGGGGGTCTCATTCTTCTCCATGTTTATCCTCCATTTCCGGGCCGATGTAGGCACCGGCCTCATTGTAGTTCTTGGGGTCCGCCATCGGGCTGTCCCATCCGCACATAGCCCCGCCGTACATGGCAGCAGCCTGGGCGCGGGTGACGCCCGCCGCTTCGTTCAGTGTGTCCACAGTCTCTTGCTCCACCACACCGAACAGGGTGCGCTCCCCGCGCACGATGCGGACGATGTTGTTGGTGTAGCGGCTCCTTGCGTAGGCGTAGGCGGGCAGCCCCGCCTCATCATAGGTCATTTTCATGGCTTCGGTCTCCTTTTTCGGTTTTGGCCGCTTGTGCGGCATACCGGCGGCAAGCGTCGGGTGTTTCTTCTTCCAGTTGCACACTCTATGTCGGATCGCCTCCGGCGTCACGGTCTGGGTGTAGCCCATCATCCTGCACACGCTGCTGATCGGCGCGCCGCCGTAGTAGTACAGGATGCTTTCCAGCATCACCTCCGGCGGCACAGGGTTGTAGATGCGCTCAACAGACGGGCCGCAGGATCGCTTATTCTGAGGATGCGCCGCGCGGAAAGCGTCAAGACTGGCATAACCCAGACTTTCCAGCAGGGTGCCCTCATCAACATACAGACACTCGGCGCAGATTCTCAACTGGCGGCGGGCGTTGGTGCAGTTCCTAAGCCTGGATTGCACCCAGGCCAGATCATCCGTTGTCATCAGCAAATTTGCCTCGCCAACGCGGTGGCCGGGATGCGCTTGTCGCGCCCGGCCCCGATCCAGCCCTCAAAGTTGCGGCAGACCTTGCGCGCGGCGTAGGGGTCTGTGCCGTAAACGATGTGTGCGGCCTCGGGCACTGTCACCAGCTCGCCCGCAGCCTCATGCCGGATGCGCTCCAGCGCATCCCGGTAGCCTTGCTTTTCGCGTGCCATGCTTACCTCCTTGTAGCTTGTATCCCCGCCGGTGGCAGGGTTATTGCCGCCATCATTCTGCCGTGATAGAATAGGGGCAGAAAGGATGGGTATAGAAGATGGATATACTTACTTGGTTTCATGATCGCAGCAATATTACATTTGCTATTGCAATCATTGGTTTTGTAATATCGCTTTACAATTTTTTCCGAGCAATGTGGGATAGGCGATGTGCGTTTACAGTTGAATATATAAGTCACAATTGTACCTTAGGGCACATGGGACATACGCAATTCATCATTAGAATGAATATTCAAAATCAGACTTCGGCATCGTTGTGCATTTCACGGATGTTCTTGGTTTACGAGAACCAGACCTATGAGTTTGCTTTTCCTGCGCAGCAGGTGTGGGAGTTTACAAGTACGCATGGCAAAACTGTTACTAATAAGAAAGAAATCCTTTCTCAAGAGATGCCATTTTCAATCCATGGGCATGGTGTACAAGGAGCTTATTTCATAGCCTATCTCCCGGAAACCCTCAAAAAAGAATTGAAGAAGTCCTGCGAGTTCAAAATTGTTATCCAGACTAAGAACGCGAAAAAATCGTTCAATATAGTTGCCAATAATCCCGGAGCAGATTTGAATGAGTATGGTTACTTCCCGGTTACCGCTGGATAATTGCCGTAATGATGCCAAGGATAATTGAAGCAACACCCAAGATGAGCGTCCAGCTGTCAATTGACACGGTGCTCACCTCCTCCTTGTGAGCGTGTCCATGGTGGACACAATACTATTGTTTGAGTAGATAATCTATCGAGCAATCGAATAGCGTCGCCATTTTTTCAAGCGCACTCTGCGGGATGCTTCCATGCGCCATCCAATTATAAATCGTTTTCCTTGTTACCCCCAGCGCATTCGCGAGGTCTGCTATCGTCATGCCTTTTCTGCTACGTTCAGCATTGATATTTGGATAAGGCATCAAATTCACCCCCTATAAGACTTTTCTTGTGTAATACCCGTATTGGGTATCTGTATATTATAATATACTCATTTTGAGTAATTGTAAAGTAAAAAAGTGCCCGAAATGGGTATTCACTATTTGTGCATATTGCCCATTTCGGGTATTTTCAATTGACTATTTACTCAAAATGTGTATCATAGTTATAAGGGAAGGAGGCAACGTCATGAATAGACTGCAAGCGTTGCGTACCGAAAAAGGCATAAATATGAAAGAGGCCGCCCAGGCGCTGAGTATGCCGTACACAACGTATGTCAATTACGAAAAAGGTACTCGAGAACCGAGTTCGGAGGTCCTAATCAAATTAGCCAAGTTTTATGATACAAGTATCGATTATCTGGTCGGGAAGGTCGAACGCGTCGCACCCATCCCCGCCGGGTTCCAGCCGCTGCCGAAGCGGGACCGCATCCCGCGTGTGGGGCAGATCGCCTGCGGCACACCCATCCTCGCGGAGGAGAATGTCGAGGCCTACGATGAAGTCCCCAGCGATTGGCATGCCAATTTTACGCTGCTATGCCAGGGCGACAGCATGGAGCCAAAAATCAAAGACGGTGATGTCGTAGCCATCCACAGCCAGCCGATGGTCGAGAACGGCGAGGTCGCTGCCGTCCTGATCGATGGCGAGGCCACCCTCAAGCGCGTGTTTCTGTTCGATGACCATATCGAGCTCCGCGCCGAAAACCCCACATTTCCGACTATCCTGCGCATCGGCGAAGATATGAACACCATCACCATCGAAGGCAAGGCTGTTGGCCTCTGCCGCAAACTGTAAAGGATGTGTTTCACATGGGCCTCAGATTCCGCAAAAGTGTAAAAATCGCCCCGGGCGTGCGGCTGAACTTGAACAAGAACAGCACAAGCGTCTCGTTCGGCGGCAAGGGCGCACACTATACCGTCAGCTCCAACGGGCGTAGGACGGCATCTGTGGGTATCCCCGGCACTGGGATTTCATACAGCGCTTCTACATCATCGGGCAAGGGCGGCAAGGCAAGGGACACCGCTAAGTCATCCGGCGGCAGCAGCTCCGGCCGCGGGGACAATGACAAAAACGGCTGCCTCTGGTTGCTGCTGGGTATCGCACTCCTGCCGATTCTTCTGACTTACTGGCTGTGGACCACGGACATGTTCAAGCTCAGCAAGAAAGCCCGCGCCGGCATTATAGCAGTAATGTGGGCCGTGCTTATCATCCTCGGGATTGTTGGCGGCAATAATAAAGAGAGCACCCAACAGCCGCCGATGCCCACCGCGACAATCGCCGCCGAGACGCCACAGCCCACAGCCGCGCCGACCTCCACACCGCAACCCACCGCGACCCCGACGCCAGAACCTACAGCCACGCCGGAGCCCGCCGAGGCCAAGCCCACCATGGTCTACATCGCCAACAGCGGCACAAAATACCACCGCCTCCCGAGCTGCAGCGGCATGGAAAATCCAACCGAGGTGACACTTGAGCAGGCCGAGTCTTGGGGTTATACGCCTTGTAAACGTTGTTATTAAGTATAACAAAAAAACGCTCACAGTGCGCCAACACCGTGAGCGTATAGATCAGCGTGTCCAGAGTGGACATAATACCGACCAGCAGGGGAAGAGGCCACCCTCAAGCGCGTATATTATGACGGCAGCACCATCACATTAGTCCCTGCCAACAGTGCCTACCGGCCAAAGATGTACAGTGGGCCTGAGCTAGATAACATCCAAATCGAAGGGCTTGTCACAGGCTACACCCATTGGTTTTAGGCAAGGCCGTTGGCCTGTGCAGGGGGGTAATTATAATTCGGAATTGTGAAATTTCGGAAAAAGAATCCGTGGTTCTTGAATTTTTATAACTCATAGGTTATATTATAAGAAAGGATGTGATTCACTCTGGAACTGGTCAAAATGGATGGCTATAGCAATATTTACGGTCCTGATAATTTCTCAGATGAGTTTTGCAAGTATGTGCTGAATATGACCCCTGAACAAGTCTTTCATGCAGACGAAATCCCTAAAGCTGCAAAACGGTATGTTAAGTGGTTGCAACGCAGTCTTACCCAGTTGGACTCGCTCGGTACAGCCACAACTGCACTCAAAAATTTTGAAAAACTGCCCGGGACGGAAGATATTTACTCAGCACGGTATCCAAACAGTCAGAAGAATCCCAGAATCCTTTATTTTTACATTCAAGGTCAAAACATTGTTTTGTTGTATCCTTTTCTCGAAAAGAACTCCGGAGATTATCAGCGCGGCATCCGTGTAGCCACAACAAGAAAGATTCTTTTCCAAGCACAATGGCCTTTGGATGAGCAATAGGAGGTTCGCTATGAAAACGTCAAACGCATTGAACAGGCTGTTTGAGACTGCAATGACCCCGGCCGAAAGGAGCGCCAACCAGCAGTTAGCGCTTATTTCTGCTGCCATTGAAATGTGGCGTGCGGATCACAATATGACGCAGGCTGCTTTTGCAGAGTTTATGGGTGTCACACAGGTTATGGTTTCCAAATGGGAAAGCGGAGAATATAATTTCACTGTCAAAACTCTTTCGGAAATCAGTGCAAAAATAAATATGCCGCCGGATGTACTCTTTTCCGGTAATCTTGATTCCCACACATATGAAAGCTGTGAACCCGTGTGCAGTAAAACAAAAATCGAAAAGTTCAATCCTGCAACCACAACAGTGGCTCCGCTCTGTACTTTCGAAGTGATTCAAGGAGGTGCCGCATGATTCCTACGCATGATGTAAATGCCTCGCTCGAACTTGAGGAAAGTTTTATTTCCGAATGCAACTTTAGCAATCGTTTGATTTCGCTAGGAAGCGATGCAATTTTAACAAACAATGCTGAAATTGCCGTCAGCAATCCCTATATGAGCACGGACAACATAAAGAAACTCGGTCGCGTGCGCGTAACTGTGAGTGGAAACTTAGTTGTAGAAACAAATTCGAGTGCGCGCTGTGACTATAAAATGGTTGTCGAAGGTGTATTTTCTACAGGCAAGACAAAAGATGACGAAGAGTTTGGAAAGCTTCTGTGGATCAATGGGACTTCTGTACTTTATGGTATTGTCCGCGCAAAAATGGAAGTTATCACCTCCACTATTTTTGAAAGCGGAAAAATCACCTTGCCCCTTATCAATATGGTGGAATTTGTAAAGAAGCAGAACGAAGCCTATCTGAAACAACATAATGACAAAAAGCAGTCATAGCGTATAATCTGGTATTGACAGCGTGCCATGGTGCGGCCTAAATAATGACATGATACAGACCTCGCCGCGCCTCTCAACGATGCGTACCATGGCGGGGCCGTATTTTTTACAAATTATCAATAAAAAAAGCCCCGCCGGGCAGGCCGGCAGGGCAGGGGATCGTCAACCGATATTCAGTTTTGCTTTCAACGCATCCTGCAGCACACCGGAAAAATTCACGTGCGCTTCTTCCGCGGCCTCGTTCAGCCATGCCGGGATGCTCAGCGTCTTTTTGACAGGCTTCTGCTGCTTTTTGTAGGCGGCCTCATCAAAGGGAATCATCGTTACAAAATCGCCGGGCTCCGTGCGGATGTCGGCAGGGCTGCTGGGCTTCGGGTAGCCCTTGCAATCCTCCAGCATCAGGCCGATGGCCTCCTGCGTCATAGCTACGGCCTCGTTCATGTCATCGCCCTGCGTAAAGCAGCCTTCTACATCGGGCACGGTAACCGAATAGCCGACTTCCTCGGGATGAAATACAGCGGGATAAAAAACGAAACGCATAAAATAGCCCCCCTTGGGGGCGGGGATCACTTTTTGATCCCCGCCAGTTTTAAAATGTTTTTCTCGGTTCCCGGTTTAAGGTCTTTCGCATGGAAGGGAACAATGGTTGTTTTGCCTGTGACCGGGTTCCTGTACTTGCGGTGCGAACCGTTGGAGCTGACATATTCAAAGCCATTGGCTTCCAGCAGCTTCACGATTTCTCTGGGCGTCATCGGCATCTTGGTTTCCCTCCGTTCTGTATATATTATATACGTATTCTACGTATTTGTCAATAGAAAATCACGTATTTTACGTATGTTTTTATAAAAAAACGCCCACGGTGCTACCAACACCGCAGGCGTTCAAGATCAGCGTGTCCAAGGTGGACACAATACCGACCAGCATCCGTATTGTACCACCTCCTGCCACGCTTGTCAAAGTGTATCGTAAGGAGGTTTTTACATGGCAAAAACGAAAAAACGCGCGGACGGCCTGATCGAGCGCTGCCGCGTTATTGATGGCAAGACCCGCCACTTCTATGGCCGCACCGCAAAGGAGGTGCAGGCCAAGCTCGACGCGGCCCTCATCGAGGCCAGCACCCGCCGGGACAGGGGAGACCCCTTCTGCGAGGTCGCAGAGGCGTTCTGGCGCGCCAAGGAGCCGTGCATCAAGTATGGCTCCCGCCGGGGCTACCGCCATAAGGTGGAGCTCGCCAAGGGCTGGTTTGAGGGGCAGGGCATGCGCGAGATCACCGGCACCGACATCAACCGCGAGCTGATGCACATGGCTGCGCAGGGCTACGCCTACAAAAGCATTGCCGGGCAGAAGTCGGTGCTCTCCCTGATCTGGCAGTATTGGTGCGCCGAGATGCACGGCGACGCGAACCCCTGCACGCTGCTCAAGCTGCCGCAGGGCCTGCCCCAGACCAAGCGGCGCGCCCCCACAGAGCGGGAGGTCGCAGATGTTAAGGCCCACCCCGAGGGCTTCGGCCTCTGCCCGGCCATCATGATGTACGCCGGCCTGCGTCTGGGCGAGGTGATGGCGCTGCAGAAGAAGGACCTCGCTGACGGCGCAATCCGCGTGTGCAAGGCCGTTGTCTGGCACAACAACTACCCCGAGCTGGAGGAGCCGAAAACCGACAGCGCCTACCGTACCGTGCCGATCCTCAAGCCCCTGCAGGATGCGCTCGGCAGCCGACTTGCCGATCTGGCCGATGATGATTTTATCTTTGGCGGCAAAAAGCCCATGACGAAGAGCCGATACCAAAACGCATGGCTGCAATACTGCATCGGCATTGGCCACGCCCACGACAGCGGCAAACGCTATAAAACCGGCAAGAAATCGAAGGACGGTGCGCCCCTGTACAAGACGATCATGGAGCCGGACTTCACCGCGCACCAGCTCCGGCACGAGTTCGCCAGCGTGTTGGTCGAATGCCAGATTAGCCCGCAGGTCGCCAAGGAGCTGATGGGCCACGCCGACATCCTGACAACCCAGCGCTGGTACGCCGAGGCCAAGGCCAGCGCCGTCTATGAAGCCACACGGATCCTCAACGCACACTTCACCGCATAAACCGCATTGGTTCGTATATTTTTCGTAAACAATCAATCTTCCACACCATAGCGCACATTGTAACAAATTCAAATCTCTCTTACTCCGCCAAATCAGCCGATATTTAACGCTAACACGTTGAATATCGGCTGATTCTTTTTATATTTTCCACCCTTTTCTGCTCGTGCCTTGCAATCCCGCGGCAAATCCGCTATACTCATTCTATACCATTTTATAAGTGAGGTGTCCGTTATGCGGTTATTTGATGTGCTCGGCCCGGTCATGACGGGGCCGTCCAGCAGCCACACGGCGGGTGCAGTGCGCATCGGCAGCACGGCGCGGCGACTCCTGGGGGAGCAGCCTGCCGAGGCCGAGATCCTGCTTTACGGCAGCTTTGCCGCCACGGGGCGCGGCCACGGCACGGACCGGGCGCTTGTCGCCGGGCTGCTGGGCATGCAGCCGGACGATGATCGCATCCCGCACAGCTTTTCCATTGCCAAGGAGGCCGGGCTGCACTTTAAGATCGGCACCACAAACCTGCGCGGCGCGCACCCCAACACGGCGGTGCTGCGGCTGACCGGTGCGTCGGGCCGTAAACTCGAGGTCGTCGGCGCGTCCATCGGCGGCGGGCGGATCAACATCTGCCAGATCGACGGCATCACGACGAATTTTGGTGGAGACCACAACACGCTGATCGTCCACAACCAGGACACGCCCGGCCATGTGGCAGCCGTCACCACCTGTTTGAGCCAGCACGGCGTCAACATCGCCACGATGCAGCTCTACCGCTCGACGGCGGGCGGCTACGCCGTCATGGTGCTGGAGTGCGACGAGCCTATCCCGGATGAGATCGCCGGGCAGCTGGGCAGCCAGCCGGGCATCGTCAAGGTCACGATTCTGAATCTGTAAGGGGGCGGGAAAGATGGCATTTTCATCCGTGCATGAGATGATCGACCTCTGCAAGGAGAGCGGCAAGCCGCTGTATGAGGTCATCCTTGAGAGCGATCTGGCCGAAAGCGGCCTGACCCGCGCCGAAAGCGAGGCCGAGATGCACCGTCTGTGGGCAGTCATGCAGGCCACCAGCGACGGCTACTGCGGCGCAGACCGCTCGATGAGCGGCTTTGCGGGCGGCGACGCGGCCAAGGTCAACGCGGCAGCGGCGCGCGGCGTGCTCTACGCCGACGGCTACTTTGCCGACGTCATGGCCGAGGCACTGAAAACCGCCGAGTGCAACGCCTGCATGAAGCGCATCGTGGCCGCGCCCACGGCGGGAAGCTGCGGCGTGCTGCCTGCGGTCCTGCTGCCGCTGCAGCGACGCGGGCTGGCCGACGAGGCCGCCGTGCACCGCGCCCT